>BNJS01003087.1_pt1 | contig 94853 bp, 162 predicted proteins | sample 8540461 | NCBI WGS metagenome assembly BNJS01 (sample SAMD00202454, study PRJDB9452) | human saliva metagenome | isolation source: human saliva | place: Japan | reverse complement strand
GAATCTCCCTCAGAAAATAGGTGCGACCGATGGCTACGTGGCAGTCGTCGGTCGCACCTTTGCTTGGATGAGAGGCCTACAACGAGATGCCCTCCTCGCGACTGTGGACAACGTTGTCGAGTCGGATCTTCGACTTGACGTTGCGGCGGATCGTATAGCGCAGCAGCACCCACGGGCGGAAAGATTGGCTGATCATCTCTTTGGCGAGTAGGCCGAGTAGCTGTCCGCCCGCGTGTTGGTCTCTGGTCGCGAGGCGGCCGATGAAGTAGGGGCAGGGCTAGGGCGATGTAGAAGTCCTTCGTGAAGTTGTAGTTCACCTGCACTTGCGAGTATTCAGGCGTCAGCTGGCGGGGTGCGCGAGAAAGGCGTGTAGGTGTAGTTGCGGTAGGAGATGTCGCCGCCCACGTACCAGCGGCCCCTATCGTGTACCATGCGCCAGCACCGAGCGAAAGGCTGCGGCGGGGCGAGAGGCCCTCGAAGTAGTTCTCGATGGTAGGCGCTGATGTAGGCGCTGCCGCGGTTGTCCTTGAAGCGATACTGGATCACGCCGCCGGCCGAGAGTGTGGCATAACGTCCGGCATTGCGGTAGGTGCGGACGAAGTGGCTGGCGTCGCTGTAGGGCGTGGGCCTGGATGAGGTCTGAGGCTAAGTCGACGTAGACGGCGGGCATAAGGTAGAGGCCGCCGCGGCCGTAGGTGTGCGAAAGGGCGATGTTGTGCCACTGTTCGGGCTGCAGCGCGGGGTTTGCCACGGGTGATGACGAGCGGATCGGTGGAGTGTTGTAGGGGTTGAGTTGCGATCGACGGGGCGCGGTTGGTAAGCGTGTAGGGAGAGGCGTGTGGAGTGTCCGGCGCCGAGGTTGAGCGTGGCGCTGGTGGAGATGCGTGGCTTGAGGTAGGCGTTCGTTTGCGTCACCGGCGGTCAGTCGGATGGCCTCGAGGCCGGCTGAAGCCATGTAGTAGAGTCGACCCAGTCGGCTGCTGAAGGAGAGCGTATACGTAGCCGTTCCATTCGCGGTGGCGGAAGACGGGCACGGGCGGGTAGCTGAACTTCTCCACGCGGTCGCTGACGCCGCGCAGCGTGGTGCCGACGTTTCAGGCTGCTGGCCTCGCCCCAGAGGCGGAATAGTCGGCGTTGAGGCCGGCCGAGGTGCGTCGGTTGTCGTAGCTATAGTCGGTGATGAAGGGATGGGGGCGACGTACCTCGCGGCGATCGCCTTTGTCCGTGTCGCTGTTGCGGTTGTGAGTCGAGGGTCGCCTCGAAGCGTCGGCGGTCGGAGAAGTCGTGCAGGTAGTAGAGGCTCGAGGTGAGGACACAGGCGTCGTTCTTGTCGTACCCTTCATACGTGAAGCGCGCCGGGCGTGTTCATACGTAGCTCCCCTGCCCATTCGACTCGGAAGTCTTGTGCTTCTTCCACCCGTAGGCATGCAGCGCCCAATAGTCCCGCGGCGACATGCTCCATTTGAAGAGCAGTTCGCCAATCAAGGAGCCATCGTTGCTGCGCGTTTGGCCGTTGTACGTCTTGGTACCTCACGTCGCTCTGGCGAGAGTCGATACGGCTGTCGTCGTGGTGCTGTGCCTTCGGCTACGGCGCGTCCGTAGAGCGAGGCCTTGGGATTGCCGACTTCGAAATGAGACTACGCCGAAGCCGTGGCGCCGCGGAATGTCGTGACGTGTGGCGGTCTCGAAGAAGAGGTACGGGTCGCGTTTCTTCTTGAGGGCGGATGTTGAGGATGTGGCGGACGCGTCTGTACGTAGCAGGCGCCCACGGCGTCGATCAGCTCCACCGTCTCGATGTCCTTCGGATCGATCGGCGTGATGCCCGAGATTGACCATGCGGCCGTCGATGAGCACGAGCAGCTGGCTGCCGTCCATCATACTGACGGCTTGTAGCGACTCGTTGACGGCGAGGCGGGGATCTGCGGGAGGGCGCGGTAGGGTCGCCTGAGGCGCGGGCAGAGTCGGAGAGGCGGAACACCTCGCCGGTGGCTGTGCGACGAACGACGCCCCGAGGCCGAGGCGGTGACCGTCACTTCATCCAGCCGCCCGGTCATCTCCTCGTTCATGACGAACGTCGTGTGGAGGTCGCGCGTCAGGGGCACGTCTCCTCGATCGTCGTAAAGCCGGGAAAAATCATCTGCAAGCGGAACGTGTCCGCCGGCAGATCGGACAATGCGAAGCGCCCCTTTGCGTCCGTCAGGCAGGCAGCCGCGAGCGAATCGCCGCGAGAGCAGCAGCACGCGCACGCCAACCAGAGGGCTGACGCTGCGTGTCCGTCACTCGGCCGCTGAAGGCGTGATGCTGGGCGTGAGCCACAGAGAGCGAGAGAGCTCAGCCATGCAATAAGCAGGGAGAAGTAGTGCTTCATTGTCGTGATGTTTTTAGCGTAAATGACGGCCCCAAATATCGCCCCCCCCCGCCTGTGCAATACCGTGGCGAAAATGGGTGCAAATCGGGCGACGAAGCGGGGTGAAAAAAGCCGGATACAGTGAGTCGCCTCCATATGTACCCGGCTGGTTGAGTTGTTCAACAAATCGTTCTCAGATCGCTCCGCCTATTCCTCCGGCAGATGGATATCTGGGCCGCCACCGTCGCCACCCGGCTTGGGTTTCTCGTCGGGTTTCTTGGGCGGCTCGCCACCACCGGGCGTCTCCGGCTTCTTGGGCTCCTTCGGGTCCTTGGGATCTTTCGGATCTACGCCCGGAACGCTTCCTTTCAAATAGCTAAAGGCGAGGCTATCGCTACTTTATCGAGCTGGACGACGACTATTTCGAGTTCTCCTATACCTACGCAGCGAATGGAGAGCTAAAGCAACGTAGCATCCGCTCCTTGGATAAGGTGTTTGACGCACTAATCGAGTTTAGGAAGAATGTGGGTGCCTTAACCGTTGCAATGGCACAGCGCGGCGACTTTGTCGGAGGGAAGGAAAACAATATCGTACAGGGCGAGATCCTCAAAAGGAAGGCGATGAACTCTTTCATCTGCGACACCGAACAACCCTTTCGCTTCTTCGGAAAGATCAACGAGGGACGTCAATACGTATGTCGTGCTGGGCAGCCGTGGCTCGCTATTCCTTCAGGTGCCACATGTGGCGTTGAATCAGGTTAGCACGCAGCGGTCATCAGGTGGTATGACCGACATCTATCTCGATAGTGGCACATACGTAAAGTCGTTCTACACCGTCATGTATGCTCCCGCCTGTGCCTGCATTCGCATGATGGGCACGAAAGCACCGTCGCCTGCATCACAGCATCAACTGGGAACGCGGCCGTCCCCAAGATCATCTCCGAACAATTCAAGAAAAACGTGAAACAGCCCCTCGGAAGTATGGCACGCTATAACAAAAGACATCGCCGAGCAGATCTGCCAACGCCTCGGAGGGGGAGACCGTGCAAAGCGTCTGTCGGAATGTACATATCCACAAAGACACTTTCTATGAGTGGGTTAAGCATAAGTCGACTTCGCCTGACGCTGTCAACAAAGCGCGGCAAGCGGCATACGATCGTGTCGAGAGGTGGCGAATCAATCCATCTACCGACTTCTGACGAGCTACGATGTGACCGAGGAGCGCACCGTATCTGTCGACACAGGAAAGCGTGACGCGGAGGGTAAAGCGATCACTCGCGTGAAAAGAGCACGTGAAGATCAAGAAGCACGTACCGCCCTCGGCCGCGGCCATCATTTTCACGCTTTGCAATCGTGACGAACATTGGAAGAATCGCATGAATACGGAGGTGACCGGGAAGGACAGGCGCGAGCTCTTCGCCGGCCTTTCGGATGAGGAGTTGAACGCCCGCATTCCGGACGCTGCAAAAGAAGCTGGGGGAGGGCGAGGCCGCAATGACACGCGCCGACCGTGAAGCGTACTACGTGATGCTCTCCGAGAACCTGACGCGGAAGCGCGCACGGATCTGCTGAGTTTCACCGAGGCTACGATGCCCAACTTCGGCCCGGCTGAGTTCCATCGCCGCTACTGCACGCCCGCCAGCGGACTTCGCCCGCGGCGACATAGACCGGCTGATGGTCTTCGTGCCCCCACAACATGGGGAAAAGGAAGGCTCCACCCGCCAGCTGCCGGCCTTTGTGCTGGGGCAGAATCCGGATACCAAAGATCGCCATCGTATTCGTACAGCGCCACGAGGCGCGAAAGTTCAACTCAGGAGATACAGCGTATCATCGATACGGAGAATACCGCCGCATCTTCCCGCAACAAGCCTCAATGCGTCGCAGCGTGACCACAATCGCGCACGCGCATGGCGCAATGCAGACGAATGCGAGATCGTCGGACGGGCGGGCAGCTTCAAGACCGTGGGCGTGGGCGGGCCGTTGACAGGTGACCCGGTCGACCTGCTGATCATGGATGACATCTACAAAGACGCGAAAAGAGGCGTGGTCGCCGGGTGCGCGAAAACATCTCAGACTGGTACGACACCGTTGCCGGACACGTCTACAACCGCTGCTCCGGCAGCTGATCGTCCCTACCCGCTGGCATGAGATGATCTGGCCGCGCTACTCCGATGGCAGGGCGCCCATGACCGGCGACGAATCCCGCGGGTGGGGAGGTGGTAGGTTTATCCGGCTATCAAGATCGGCGCACCCACCGAGGCCGACCCTCGTCAGGAGGGAGGCGCTTTGTGCGAGCGTCACTCGCTGGAAAAGCCGCTAAACCATTCGCGCCCGCAATCCTCACGTGTTCGACTCGCTCTTATCAGCAAGACCCGAAGCCCAGCGAGGGACTGATGTACTGACCGCAGCTTCCAGGAATACGAATACCGCCCGCCGCGGGCGCGTCACCCGCAGCCTACGTAGACACGGCCGACACGGGCGGCCTCTGCCGAGGCTGGGAAGTCTGCCGGGTACCGGTGTGAGCGCACACCTGCCCAGAGAGAAAAACTTTGCAGCGATCCATTGTTGTCGTGACGAAAGGCCTACTTCACCTTTGCCGCCGAGCCCCAAAAACAACAACACTAACAATCTAAAACAACAGCCGTATGGACCAAAAGATTTAGAGATCAAGACCGTCGGGCGAAGAAGCTCGACAACGCGATGCACGTGACCTATCACCGAGATGCACGGCATCCTCAAATCAACCGACCAGGCCAAGACCGGCATCGGCCGACATCATGACCGACTACAGCGGCATCACCGAGAGACCGACCTCAACCGCGAGGCCCAGGCCGACGCCCTGACAGCCGAGCTCGTGAAGGCCGACACGGCCCGCGACCGCGCCGTGCAGTACCTCTTCGCCACCGTCCGCCGCCCGCCTCTCGCCCGACGAGGCCACCCAAAAAGCCGCCGCCACCTCCTATGCCCATCGTCAGCGCCTATCGTGGCATCACGACGGGAGCACCGACCGCAGACGGCGCTTCTCAACGGACTCCTCACCGACCTGAAGAAACCGGATCTCGCCGCCCACCTCACGCTCGGCCTCTCCGCCCTGCCAGCCCGACTCGAGGCCCTCAATAAGACCTTCGCCGGAGCTGGCCATCAAAGCCGAAGCGACGGACGTGCAGCCACCCGTCTGCCGCTGGCCTCCAAAGTCCGCCCGCGGACCGACGCCGCCTACGAGCGCATCCTCTTCACCCTCCGCTCCAACCACCTCTTGGCTCCACGCCCATCGAAGCCCGAGCTGGAAAAGCTGGCCGCCCGACTCAACCAGCGCGCAGCCGGGCTGGACGCCGCCTGGAAGCAGTCCATGGCCCAGAAGAAGCGCACGCCCGCAAGCCGTCGACCCCCAAAGCTGCCCAGGAACCCAAACAGCCCAAAGGGCAGAAGGAACCCAAACAGCCCAGGATCCCCGGGCAGCCGGGCGGCGGTGACCTCAAGCAACGAGCAGCCAGGACCCGAAGGGACCCGAAGAAGCCGGGCACTGGCCCGACAATCAGCCCCCAGCCGGGCGGCGAAAACCGAAGAAACCGGGCGGCGACGGCAATCCGGACATCCATCTGCCGGAGGAGTAGGCGTTTATGTGTTGGGGCCTGGCGGCCCTGTTTGATGTTTAGATGTTTAGGTGTTTTAGTTGTTGAGATGTTGAGATGTTGAACTGCTTGTCAAGCCAACGAACAACAGATAAAACAACTCAACAGGCCGAGAGCCTCAACACCTAACAATGACCATGTACCCGTGTAGAGGGCGGCCTCACCGGGCAGGGAAGACAGGCCAGGCACTACCGTGTAGGGGCGGAGTGCATTCGCCCTCCAGACGTCCCGACAGGGACGGGCACCAGATATATTTATTCGGCCCCACGGGGACCGTCTAATGTGGGCAGATACGATTTTCGCTTCCACAAGTACCGTGAAATGACCCTCGCCGCGGGCTTCAAATCGATTTTGGCCCAAAATGAGGTCGCCGCAGGCTCCAATTCCGTTTTGGCGTGAAATGACCCTCGCCGCGAGGCTTAAACTCCCATTTTAGCCCAATCCGAGGGGTCATTTTGGGCTCCCAATCAGTTTTAGCCCAAAATGAGGGTCGCCGCGGGGCTTAAATCCTGTTTTGGCGTAATCCGAGGGTCATTTTGGGCTCCGAAACGGTTTTTGGTGCGCGGCGACCCTCATTTCACCAACAACGAACAGCTAACAACGAACAGCTAACAACTAACAAGGAACAACTAACGTCTCAACAACACATAAACACAAACAGGGCTTTTAGCCCTCAACGCATAAACAGACAAACCAACAACTAACAAGCAAACAACAAGAGCCGGATGTGGCCCCAGGCCTTTCCCGGTTAAGCCCGCGCCAGCTTGACGGCGACCTCGGGAGCCCTTTTGGTGAGAGAAGACTTTTCCGCCGGGGCTCCTTTTTCGTTCGTGGTCACTGGCCGTTGTTGGCTGTTGACCCCTTACGATCTTCGGTTGGCAATGCTTCATGCCGTCGATATGTTCAAAGAGTTGCGGGTCCCACATTGGCCTTCATCGGATCGAGAATAAAATCGATGCCCTCCCTCCGGGCCAGCTTCGCAGCGGGGACAAAATCCGAGTCGCCGGAGAATAAAACGATCGTATCGACAAACTGCTTTAACGCTAACGATGCAATGTCTACACCGATTTTCATGTCTATGCCCTTCTGCCTCACTTCAGGGTAGACGTCATATCCGAGAGCTCGGATAGACTCTCAGAGCAAGGCTTTCAATACGCGCGGATAGAGGCACCATTCATTGCTGGCCTTCCAGCGTACCTGATCCCTCAGGGCCACCTTTCTCTTTCTCTTCAGAGCTTCAATGGAGATCGGTTCAGAATCTATATTCCTCCGAGCGACTGAAATCGATCGACCGCTTGCTGATGGGGTTGTGCATCTTTTTCCAAGAGGCAGACAGTCATAATAGAAGATGCGATACAGGTGTTCTGCCTACCTACGTGCATGTGCCATTCGGTAGAGCCATTGGGCTACCTCGTCGCCGGTCATCAGTCGATCCTTATTGTATAAGGCGTTGAAGCGCTTTACGAAGAACCCGCCGTCAGTAAGCACGGCGACCTTAACGGGGTGGAGGTGTATTTCACCTTCCTGTTCAAACAAAAAACGCCCATGGGTCGGGCACATCCATTATCAAGCTATGCAGCCATGAGAGCGTGCTTCCGGATGTGCTTCGCCACGGAGCATAATCATGACGCAAATGTAATGGATATCTTTCATGTCTGCAAATAGGTCGCCTCCGGGGCTTTCGCCCCTGTTTATGTGTTTGAGTTGTTGAGATGTTTAGTTAGTTTGAGATGTTGAACCACTTGTCAAACCAACGAACAAACAGATAAACAAACCAACAGAGCCGGAGAGCCTCAACACCTCACACGCACTTTTCGTTTTTGGCTGTTAGCTCTTTGTACAGGTTCATCAGGTGGGCCACGATGGTCGGCTCCGTGGCATCGGCGGGGAGGCCGTAGAGGCGGAGCACGGCGGCGTCGTTGCGCGAGTGAGCGCGGCGCAGGTCGGCGGCATGGCCGTGGCGTCGTAGAGGTCGGCCAGCGAGCTGTCGGGGTAGGCCGCGCGGGCGTCAGGATGGCCTCAGCCGTGGCTTCGATCTTCGCCCGGTCGGCGTCCGTGGCCGTGGGCCAGGGGAGTGTTGTAGAACAATGTCTTTGGAGTAGCGGTACCGCATTTCGAGGTCTCCGCAGACGGCGCGCATCCACGCATTATGCACCGACGAGGTCAGGATACCGAAGTGGTACAAGCCGGCGGAGGGATGATGAGAGTCGCATCAGATGCTATATTCTTCGATTTCATAAATCCTAGTCAGGCACATACTGTCTGCGTTCTGATGAGACTCTTGGAAGAAGCAAGAAAGGAACATCTTCTGGTTGTGTCCTTTGGGCAAAGAGGTATGATGTATTGGCGAAATCTCGCGTAGAAGCTGCCTTTGATTTCAATCAGAACTCCCTCACAACCGACACCCTTTGGAATATAAACTTGCTCTCCCCGGATCGTAGCTGGCGAGGCCTTGGTGAGCCACAGGCAGAAAGCGCCGCAAGTCTTTTTGAGGCTTGTTGTTCAGGAACTCCTGTGCGCCCCAATAGGGCCGGATCCATTCGGCCAGCTGAGGCTCGAGGTGGAGCTGCTCCTGCGCTCACTCTGGGGATAGAATCAAATGCCCATTGTCTCAGGGCATACTTTCCAAAAATTCATTTTCAGGGGACATCACAAAAAGGCTTTGACCTGCTTTCACAAACACATCGTCCGCCTCCATCAGATAGGCATTGAGATGCTTGACCTCAATAAAGTCTCCGTTGTTATCGTAGATCCGGGGCGGGCGGTCGCTCGGCGCCGCGCTGAATCGATGATCACGCAGCATGCATGCGCCTTTTTCGGCCATCTCGCTGTCCCAGCGGAAGGTGCGGTAGGCAAAGTCGATATGAATGCCGAAGCGATCGACAAGCGGCTTCCATACGAAAGCCACCTGCTCACCTAGTGTGATGGAATTAGTCGATACCAGCGCGGCGCGGATGGCGGTACCCTGCATCATCTCAGCCGCCTTATAATACCAACCGGCCACATAGTCAATCTTTCCTGCGGCCTTGTAAAGGCTTGCCTGCTTCAAATCACAAATACAGCAAGTGGGGTCATTCTTTTGCTCCATCAGTCTGCAATGTCTCGCCCCACGAACGGCGGGTTGCCAATGATGTAATCCGGCGAGGGCAAACGGTGCGCCAATCGATGCGCAGCGCATTGTCCTCGGCGATATGCGCCTCGGAGCGGAGGGGAAGAAGTCGAGGTCGTGGTGGACGATGGAGGCCGTCTCGCGCTTCATGCTCGTTTCGGCTATCCACATCGCGGTGCGCGCCACCACAACGGCAAAGTCGTTGATCTCGATCCGTAAAGCGATCGATCGGGACGCGGATCGGCGTGAAGGCTTCGCCCAGGGCGGGCATGTCCTGCGTGTCGACAGCCGCGGCGCGCACCACCCTCGTTCTCCAGACGGCGCAGCGAGAGGTAGGTCTCGGTCAGGAAGTTGCCCGAGCCGCAGGCCGGGTCGAAGAAGGTCATAGCGGCTATGCGCTCCTGAAAGGCCAGCAGCTCCCGACGGCGACGACGCGGTTCGGCGATGGCCTTGAGGTTGTCAAACTCGTCGCGCAGCCGGTCGAGGAAGAGCGGGTCGATGACGCGGTGAATGTTCTCCACCGAGGTGTAGTGCATGCCGCCCGTGCGACGCGTTTCGGGGTTGAGGTACTCTCAAAACGGCGCCGAAGATGGTGGGCGAGATGCCGCTCAGTCAAACTTCTTTTTCTCGTCCACCATCATCAACGCGTGGATGGCCTCGGGACTGAACTCGGGCACCTCCACGGAGTCGTCCGCAAAGTCCGCCGTTGACGTAAGGCAGGGGGTAGAATTTTGCGCTCGTAACGATCGCGCTGTTCTTGCGGGGTATCGAGTACACGGAAGAAGCGGATCAGCTCGAGGCGAAAGATGTGAGGGAACTTGACGAAGGGCTCGAAGTATTGGTGAAGAATCCTCGCTTGCCGAACAGCCCCGCATCGTCGGCATAGAGGCAGAAGACGATGCGCACGCAGAGCATATTCAGGCTGCGCAGCGTCTCAGGAGATTGAGCGTCGAAGTATTTCTCCAAAAAGCAGACCGTAAACCTTATTGATCTGCTCACCGGCTTTGACAGAGAGGGTCTCTTCCTCTTTGCGGAGACTCTTCACCTCGCGGTTGACGAGGAAGTCGAGGGCGGTCAAGTTCATGCTCGAGGTTGGCCAGCGTGACGACGCGCGGCGGCGCCTCAGGGCGTCTCCATATCGTAGACGCGGATGCGGGCAAAGTCGCTGACCACGATCCATCGGGCCCGCTCTGAGTAGGGCGGCAGTGGGTTGTAGCGCGCCGCCTGACGGAAGGGGTGAGCAGGGGTGCCGTCGCTCTGGCGTTGCGGCGTGTCAAGGTCTACGCCGAGGGCTCTTCTGCTCGATAAGCACGTGGGTGGACGGGATGAAGGCGTCCAAAAAGGAGACGTGCCCGAGCTGATGTCGCGCTCGAAGCGGATGTAGTCCGTGGGGCGCTCGACACCGAAGACCTCGCCGAGTAGCTCGATCCAAAAAGGCCTGTGTGTCGCTGCGTTCGTTGCCTTTGCCGGCCCATCGCTGGGCGAAGGCGCGGGCGGCGTCTTTGTCGTATAAAGGTTGCATAAGAAGGATAATCTCTGAATCGCGGACAAAGGTAGGGGCGAGAGAAAGAATGGGAAAGCACTCTACAACGCATATCCGTTGAGGGGGCCAAAGCCCTCAACAACTCAACAACTCAACAAACAATGGAAGTACTCTTTGAAGGCACGCGCTCGATGTTAGTTATCGCCGGCGCCTGTGCCGCCTTTGTGTTTTTGGCTATGCTGATTGATCTTATCAGCGGCATACGTAAGTCTAAGCAGCTCGGAGAGCGTGCGTCTCGTACACACTCAGCCGCAGCACGCATGCAAGTTCCTGATCTACGAGGGCAGTGTGATCATCGCCACGATGGTGGATGTGATGATCCACTACTCGCATCTCTTTGTGTTGATGAAGCTCTATCCAATCGTCGGGTGCCCGTTATCACCTGCCCTGATGAGGCATTTTTCTCTGCACCATAGAGTTCCTCAGTATCCGTGAACGCGCGGAGGATAAGGTGCGACGCAACATGAAGAGGACGCTGCAGGTACTCGTCGATATGCTCGGCAAGGGAGAATCTCTCCGAGCTCTTGAGAGAGAAAGGCATGGATACCCTGCACGGCCACCAGACACCGCCTCGAAACCTCAACAATTCAACCCATCAACAACAATGAACACTCCAACCCAAACCACTATCCCGCCGGGTTTACCCCGGCTTATACTACAGCTATAAAAGACAACCCGTCAAGGGCGCCTTTGGGCCCAACACCCGCCCCGCATTCATCAAAGCCAGCGACCGCGCCTATTTCGAGGCTGACAACACGCTCAGCAACGCCATGCGCCAGCTGATGATCTCGATGGACGTGCTGGATACCGGCGCGGGCATGAGACCCGTCGGCGACTTCAGTACTGCAATATCAAAGCACGCCGCGGGCAAAGCGGCCGCACGGGCTTTGATCCTGTTGAAGGCAGCGATGACCCGTATGCAAACTATGCCAACCACGTAGACTTTGCGGGCCAAAGGTGCAGCTCATTCAGCACCCCCGCTGGGGCGTGAACCTCAAAGCGGACACTCCCTCGAGGTGATCGACAAAATCGGTACGCCCATTGTTTGGGGCACCCTCTTCAGCCCCGCCGCGCAGCAGCACTCGAGACAGGCAAAGGCATCGATGATTTGAAGCTCGACTATGAGAAGGCCGTCGTGAAGCGTTACCGCGCGCTCGGCATCACCGACATCCAGAGCGCCCGCAAAAGTATTACTGCGAAAAAGATGACCGCCATCGGCCGGCAGGTAGGCCAGATGATGGCCGGCGGCGATCGAACGTGACCTACACGCCCGACTTCGAGCGCAAAGCCCGTCCCATCCGCCGCGGAACCCCCGCCGATCGAGGCCGCCTGTGGTACCCCGATTCGCCCGACTGCACCGGGTGTCCCAGAGGTCAAGCCTATGCCAGATTTGAAGCAGGGGCCGCTTCCCTCACCGAGGAGGCGTTCGACGCGCTGGCCTTCACCCGCCGCTCCGAGGCGCGTCTGATGAATGGACAAAAGGTCACCGTGACGGCCGTCGACTTTGCCAAACGGCAGATCAGCCACCACAAAAAAACGGGCATCCGTATTGGGTGGAGCTAGAACCAGATCGCCGCCATCTCTAACCAATCGCAGCACAGGGGCGCTCCTTCTTTACGCGTAGGGGCGCTCCGCTTCGATAGCGCTTAAAACTTGGCGGCTTCGTAGTACTTGAAGAAGTAATAGAAGGCCACCTTATGCCACTTCGTAAGCTCTTTCTTGCCGTTGGTTATCGATGAGAGTGTGCACTTATCAATACCTGTATGCCCGGACACGGTCTTATTCTTCAGTCCGAGCCGCTCCATTCGGCGGCTGATCACAAGCTGCGTCCACGGCATCGATATCCGCTCGATCATAGTCCGTAGCTGAAACGGTGAGCTTCCATTCGGCTGGGATTTCGCCGTCAAACATCTCCCGTACACGCTCGGATAGTTCCTTTTTGTTGAGCAAAAGGCCATTCACGGCGTCTTTCTGTTCCGCGCGGACGATCACACGACCGTTTTTGCACGAAACCACTTCCAATAACGATGTGCGCATTCTTCTTGTAAAGCGCGGCAAACGTGTTTTAAGCGCGCCTTTGCTTCTTCGCTTACCGGCAGTAATTCGATCCCTTTCATTTCCTGTTCAGATGTTTTTGTGTGTGCTTGATAAAGTGAGAGGGGCGGCGAGATCCACCCCGTCTCCGGTTTTCCAGTTTGATGAGCCTCAAGTTTGTGATGTCGAAAATGGCGATCTGCTTGTTCTCTCGTCCAAACTGGATCGCCGCATCGAGGTTGGTAAAGATCCGGACAGAATCAAAGTAGAAAGATCCGGAATCCTCATCCAGCCACCCGCCGACCTTTTTGTCGTGCGCCATCGCATGTTGAAGCACCTTTTCCAGCCCCTCGTCACCGAAACAGTTTTGCGTCTCGAGGGTAGGCGACTGAAATCCCGCCTGTGACCTTTTTAAGGTTGTTAGGTCAACCGTGAACCCGAGTGGGTTCTGATTTGCCATCTCGCCGATGGACTCTTTCATGACTTTCATCATTAATGCAGTTTTTAAGCGGCGTCACCCGCGTTTTTGACACAGCAAAATAGGAAAAAGTTTGCGTAACACAAACTTTCTACGAATAAACTTACCCGCAATGGAAACATCAGCTCCCTTCATCGCCGCCTTGCTACTTACGGCCTGCCTACCGCTCAAACACACGCAGCCCACTCCAGCAGTCGCACGTGGATTCGGTCTTCGTGCAACGGCTCGTGCCTATCCGGTGCCGTCGGACACGTCTCTCCTCCGTGCCTTGCTGCGTTGCAATGCAGAGGGGCGCGTGGCGATGGAACGCCCTATCGATCGAGACTACCCGCAAGCGCCCGACTGGCTTTCCTGCTGGATAGCCTCGGGGGCTGCAGGTCGAGACCGTTGTCCGGCGTGACACCGTCTGGGCAAAGGCAGACAGCGTCTTTATCAATCGAGATGTGGTGCATGAGGTTGTGCGAGAGGTAGAGCGAAAGCCTACCCGCTGGGAGCGGTTTGTTCAAGGCTTTGGCACCGGAGCCTTTTGGGCATGTGTTGGTGCACTGGCTTTCATGGTCGTAAAGTTTTGGCTTTCGCATTTTATCGCCGGCGACTGCCTCTATAACCGTCCCCTATGAAGGAAGAAGACCGCCGTCGGGAAGAGGAAGAGCGCCGCCGGGAGCAACTCTTTCGCGCCATCGAGCAACTGATCTACACGGCTCTATCTACAGGCGCTCTCCTGCCTGCCGTACGCCGTGCCATCGAGCAGAAAAAGGATGATTTCTTTTTCGAGAATAACCACACGGCCAACCGTCAGGTAGAGCGCGTGCTGGGTGTGATGGCCGATCGCATCAATGGGATTCTATTAAACGGCATCCGGCGGGAGTGGGCGTTCAGTCAGGAGGTACTTGAGTCGCGCGTGGAGTCGCAGCTGGATCCGTCCACGCGACAAATACCTGCGTGACCGTCTCCGAATCGATGCCACGCAGAGCAGCCGCATACGGTCGGCCGATGCTTTTGTGCGCGAAAAGCAGCGCGATGGGCTGAATCTTTCCGGCCGCGTATGGAATCTGGCGGGGAATGCCAAAAAGAGATTGAGGTGATCCTTTCAAAAACGCCATCAAAGAGAAAACAGGGGCACGGAGATCGCAAAGGATCTGCGCCGCTTCCTCATCGAGCCGGATAAGCTGTTCCGGCGGGTGAGAAACAAAGAGACAGGCAAACTGGAACTAAGTCAGGCGGCGCGAGACTATCACCCCGGGCAGGGCGTGTATCGCTCTTCCTACAAAAACGCGCTCCGAATGGCGCGCACGGAGCTGAAGGCGGCGCAGTGTGAGGGCGGCCTGGCGGTCGCTGCCAGTCGAATCCGCTCATTGTGGGCTGGGAGAGTCCGCCTGAGCAACAATCATACGACGCTGCGAGACGGTAAGCCGTGTCCCTTCCGACATGTGCGACGAGCTGCAAGGCGTGTACCCCAAAGGCTTTCCGATTCCGCGGCTGGCATCCGCATTGCCGCTGCGAGATGTTGCCCATCGCAGCCCGCCCGTCAGACGGGAAAGAACTCTATCGCCGCATCTTCAAAGGAGACGCCAAAGAGCGCGCCTCGGCTGGTCTCCGCGGGCGGTGGAAGAGGTGCCGCAGGTGTTCACGGACTGGGTGGAAAAGAATCGAGCGTGCCCGTGGTTGGCACACTCTCCCGCGTTTCATTACGGATAATTCGGCCTACATCGTGAGGCGAATACGGGCGCCCAAAACCGCGGCCGGTGGAGGTGCCGCCAGAACTCAAAGGCCCGGAAGCTCTCTCGCTTTGAAGGCAGCTTCCAACAGTTTGCCGATGAAGTGCGGGAGAAGAAGCGAAACATCGAGGAGAGTTAGTGTGGATAGGCGTGTTGGATGGCGAAATAGTAGCTGATATGCACGCTCGAGGGAGGTTGCTTGAAACGCATGATATCGTTGTGCTCGATAAAACGATACTGAAGTACATCAATCACCCGAAGAAAGTGAGGGCGCAACGGTTGCACCGGATCGATATAATGAGATCCTGAAGGCGATCAACACGCCATTACACATCTACGAACACCAACAGCGAAGTGCTGGTTTATGTCTATACGCATCCCTATGAGCCGGGCCGTGTGGTTAAGGTTGTCGTACATCCGAATTTTTAAGCACAAGAGATCGGTTGTCAACGCTGCAAAGTCGTGGGGCGTGGTGGAAGCTATCCAAATGGACATGAAGAATTACCGGAAAATAAAAATAGGAGCATCCTGTGTAGGACAGCCCCCTATGTAGGTTATCGGTGCAGGCAGGCGACGACCCTGCAATATGACGCGGCTATGCCGTATCCCGCTACCACTTTGCGACCATCAGCACCGATATATCGGGCACAAAGATAGATCAAATGAGGCGGCCCCGCAGCTTTTTGAAGCGCCGAACCAACGGGTTCTTTTTCACCCGCATCTTATCGGAATGGCCGGGCGGCACTACAACTTGGAGCAGGCGATGAATAGTGCTGCAGAAACCCGTCAATGCGCCAATAAGCGCGGCAATCGCTCCGACAATTGTCCAAAATAAGAGGTCAATTGATCGGATTGTGCAGTGGGATTCTCAGACAAATAGAGCTTTCCATCGTCACTTAGCATGACTGCTTCAACGTCACCACCTTCTTCTTCATGGCAGAAGGCGAGACCTTTTCTTTTGAAGCTCCATTGCGCCTGCATTGAAATGATGCCTGCAAGACATGCGACGGACAGCTCCTGTGCCCACTTTTCGATCAATCGGAATACCGTTTTGGCGCTTGGAGAGTTTGATTCGATCTGACATACCTGTTGCTTGTTGATTTTGCAGGCAAAAGATAACAGGACGCAGGGCGGGGACTCGAGCCCCGCTATATGCAAACAGGCATTGTTGCCCGAGCCTCGACACCTTTGCGACCATCCTGCGTCGATACCGTAAAGTACATCTATTCCCCGAAATACCTTTCGATCTCTTCCTCGAGAAGACCTCTGACTGTCGCACCTGTTCGAGTATGTCCTCGAGGTGGCTGTCGCGGAGCTCCCCTACGAGTGTGGTCTGCTTGCGCCTTATGCTTTCATGCAGATCGTCGCTAAGCCCATTCCTGCAGGCTTGCACAACCTATGAATGAGGAATGACGGAGGAATGGATAATCGCTTCCTTTGATCTCATATTGCAATGCGAATAGAGCTGGCTTGTTCTCCACTGTGTAGCTGATATTTGAATTGATAAAGAAAAGCCCACGACACGCCCTGTGACACGCCCATCACGACAAAGAATTTGCTGTGAGCCGATCTTCTTTCGGAATCTGTCCGCATTGGAATGAAAGATGGCTCCTCTTTTTGATTAGGGTCTCACTCAGCGCACTCGGCAGCTCCATAGATCACAGCGGAATGGTTTGCAGGCGTGCCTGCTCGTCGGCAGTATTGGGCATATTCGTCCGTTTCGCCGTGCTCCTTCATGATATCGAAGAACGACATCGGCCTGTTTCGAGGCGTCTTGTCCCATGCCGATCCGTGAGAAAAGAGTCGTGATCGTATTAAAGTCTTTTTCCGCCGTATTCATTCAGGGCTTTATCGAGCGCCCTTTATATCGCTTCTTGAAAGCACACGCCGATCGGCGTCTACGAGCGGTGTGATCCTCTTGTCGCTCTGCGCCAAAGAGATCCGCAAAAACTCCATTCCCGGCGGCTTTTTCCTTCACTTTGAATAGATCGATACAGCGCCGACGGCACGGGTCCAAACTCCGCATAGCGTACCTGTCGCCCGTGATTGTGCGCCCCCTAGTCGGCCAAATGATCTCGGTCGGCGAAATAAAAGCACCGCCGAAGATCTTATGGTATCCCCGATCGGTGAGCCTCGATGCTACGTATAAAACAGCATTGAGTGCCCTTTTCTGATTGAAACTTAGTGGCTCCATTTCTCTATCTCTATTTGTCGCTCTAATCTTATAGCAAGGTAACATGCATTCTTTCATTTCGAAAAGCCTATGACATGTTATGCCTCATCTCTTTTGCGTCTGATTGCAGGTCGTGACAGTACCCCATCTACTTTTTGCCGCCGAAACAAAACAACCAACAGATTTCAACATGAATAAGATGAAGATGATTCTCGCTACTGGCGGCGAAGTTCCCAGGCGTGCGGAAGGACGGCTCTGAATATGCTGGCGCGCGATGGCGTTACAGACGGAGACCGAGGATGAGGCGAAGGCCGCGGTGGAGCGCCTGACCCGGGACAGGGGTGGATGGCTTTATGCGAGACTTTCGCCCTGGGATGTGGATAAGAAGTATCCGACGGCACACGCACGTTTTGAGAGAGAATCTCCGGCGCAAATTTGACCTTGTAGAAAAAGCAGTCCGAGCCTCGCGCCGATGAGTGAAGCAAGGCTGACCTCACCGAAGAAAAGGGAGAACAGACGCTGAGACGGACCTCAAGCGGTCGTTGCTAACGCTGTCGCCAACGCCGTGAAGCCGCTCAAGGAGCAGCTGGAACGGTACGAGCGAAGGGAACGTGAATCAGTCGAGGCTTCAGGCGCTCACCGACCGATTGAACACATGCAGGATGAGAGCTTTCACCAAAGCGCTGAAGGATTTCGGCCGCATGACGTTCGACACGGAGGAGGCTTTCAACAGATACTTGACGGACACGGAGACGGATGTGGCGACGCCAACAAACGCATGGCAGACGCCAAACTGGCCGGGGGCCTGCGGGCGGCGGCCTCTGCCGAGGCGAGGGAGGCTGACCGGGGGCCTGCGGGCGGCGAAGTGACCTGGTACATGTGAGCGGCCTCTGCAGAGGAGACTTTGCAGCGATCCGTGTCGTGACGAAGGCCTGCCTACACCTTTGCCCGCCGAGACCACAACAACTAACAACCTAAAACAACAACCGTATGAGACAAAGGTTTAGGAATTAAAGACCGTCGGGCAGAAGAAGCTCGACAACGCGATGCACGTGACCTATCACACCGAGATGCACGGCATCCTCACGTCAACCGACCAAAGCCAGACCGGCATCGGCCGTAGGATCGCGACCGACTACAACGGCGGCATCACCGAAGACACCGAGCTCAATCGCGAGGCCCAGAAGCCGACGCCCTCACGGCGAGCTCGTGAAGGCTGACACATGACCCGCGACCGCGCCGTGCAGTACCTCTTCGCCACCGTTCGTGCCGCCCGACTCTCGCCCGACGAGGCCGCTACGAAAGCTGCTGCCGCCGCGCTCATGCACAGTAACGTCTAGCAGTCTGGCGGCGCGCCCACCGAGGCGGCCGATCGCGAGACGGCCCATATCTCCGGCCTCGTGGTCGACCTGAAGAGAGCGCAGCTCGGCCCACCTCACCACGCTCCACCTCGCCGACCTGCCGGCCAGACTCGAGGCGCCTCAACAAGGCGTTCTCGCCGTGCTAGCCTGCAAAGCGCTCAGACGGACGCGCGGCCACCCGCCTGCCGCTGGCGCTCAAAGTCCGCCCGCGGACCGACGCGGCCTGACGAGCCGCATCCTGCTTCACCCTCCACTCCAACCACCTCTGCGGCTCCACGCCCATCGCGAAGCCATAGCCGACCATCGGCCCTCGCCGCCCGACTCAACCAGCGCGCCGCCGAGCTGGACGCCGCCTGGAAGCAGTCCGCCGCCATGAAGAAGCGCACGCCCCGCAAAGCCGATCGACCCAAGCTGCCCAAAGGAACCCCAAACGGCAAGGAGCCAGAAGGAACCACGGGCCAAGCAACCCAAGGACCCCCAAGAAGCCGCGGTGACCGAAGCAGCGAGCAGCCGAAGATCGAAGAAGCCGGGCGGTGGCTCCGGCGAACGCAGCCCCAGCCGGGCGGCGAGCGGCAATCGGACATCCATCTGCCGGAGGGAATGAGACGTTTATGTGTTGGGGCCTAACGGCCCGTTGAGGCGATGTGGGGCGGGTGCATTCGCCCACAGACGTCCCGGCAGGGACGGGCAGACGTGAATATATTTATTCGGCCCCACGGGGCCGTCTAGTGAGAGGGCGAATGCAGGGTTCGCTACACGGATTTCGCCGCGAAACCCGCCGAAGGATTGCATCACCGATTTGGAGCCCAAAACCCGCCGAGGTTGCGCCAAAAAGCACAGGATTTTGAAGCCCAAAACACGCCGATTGCGCCAAAGAAACCGATTTGGAGCGAAACCCATAGGGAGTTGCACCAAAGAAACTGATTTGAAGCCTAAACCCGGCGGTGCACCACTGAGTTTGAAGCCCCAAACCCGCCGAGTTGGGCCAAAAGCTACGTTTTGGTCTGCGGCGACTCCCTCATTCACACCCCAACACGCACAAACAGACAAACCAACAACTAACAAGCACACAACCAAGAGCCGGATGTGGCACAGCCTTTCCGGTTAAGCCCGCGCCAGCTTGACGGCAGCCAGTGAGCCTTTTGGCGAGGGAGACTTTTCCGCCGCTCCTTTTGTTTACTCATCCCATATGTTAGAAAACGCATCATGGATAAAACGATCGTAGAAACTGGAACAGGAGCGCTCGGAATTGAACGGCATCATCAGCGCAGACTGGGAGTTTGAAGTGGAAGGATACCACACGGAGCTCATCCCCCGCGCAGGGCCTTTGGGGCTGCCTGTTGCCGCGCAGACGGCGTACGGTAAAGAGCGCGGCAGAAATATCTCGCATCTCCGACCCACGCTGGCGGGCACCTCGACCGCCTCTCGGCCGAATGGATCGAGCTGGCTATCGATTGAAGAGAGCGCCTGAAGGGTACAGAGGCCATCGAAGAGGCACGCACGATGGCGGCCCGGCATGCACGGCGTATGGCACGCATAGCTGGCGCTGAAACACTCGGTTTCGAACATCCCCAAAGCCCACGCCTGGCGAGGGTGGCGCGGTGCACTATCGAGGGAGAGAGACCGGCGCGCGCTGGACGATCCTGACCAACCTCTTTTTCCACACCATCAAACCCTCCGAACTCTTCCGGCTGACCATGACGATCAACGCGCCATGTGCAACCTGGGGGATTTTAATCACTCTATTCGATTGATGTCCGCCGCCCGGGACGACCGTGGCCCTGCCGCTCGTGGAGATTAGCCGGGTACCCCCGGGCAAACCTGGCGGGCGTCTGACGGCCTCTGCCCGGGCTGGAAGCTAGCCGGGTACCCGCGTAGGGGTGCAACAACGCACACGCCCCAGACATCCCGCAAGGGATGGTGATCATATCCGTTACCCATTTGAATGATCATTCAGCCCGTAGGCCACCCGCTATGTAGGGAGAATACGGGGTTCGCTACACACACAGGTGCCCGGCCTGCCTTCGCTGGGGCCCGTAGGCGTCAAAGGGCGGTGCGGCGATGGATGCCAGCTTTCTCACAGATGGCGGCGGAGATCAAGCAGCGGTTCAATAAGGTTGACAATACGATCGACCAGCACCTGTATCATGTGGGGAGCTCAAAAGGAATGCAGCCATCGGACGCACCAACGTCTTTGCCTCCAAGAGCCTCGAGCGGGGCGGCCGGCTCACGGAGCGTCAGGTGGCCATTCGGGAGAGTCAAAGCCCGCAAGGCGCTTATCGAAAAGAACAGGTGAAAGAGGCTCAGAAGCTCGCCGAGGTCGGAATCCAAACTGAGAGCAGCACCAAAGAGCAGGTGGAGCGAAACGCCGCCGCGCATAATTCGCTGCGCTCACGCATCCGTGAGCTGAAGGAAGAAATGGGCGGCCTTATCGATCGCGGCATCAATGAGCAGTCGGCGGCATACCGCGCGCTGGCTGATGAGCTGGGACGCCTGCAAGACATACTGGGGCGACGTGGCGCAGCAAGGCCGCATCTTCTCGAATGACGAGGCGGGCTTTCAGGGTCTCATCGCGGGTGTCTCCGGGTGGGCGGTGCGCTGTCCAGCCGCCACGGGCGCGATGTCCCTCTTTGCGGGGAGAACGACCAGCTGCAACGTGTCATGGCCAAGGTGCAGGCGGCTATGGCCATCGCCATCGGTACGCAGCAAGTGGCACAGACGCTGAACAAAGACAGCGCCTTCCAGCTCGTCACGCTGAATAAGCTCAAGAAGTGGTGGGCGGAGATCACCGAAAAAGCAACCGCCGTAAGGAAGGCCGAGGCTGCGGCCGCGGCTGCAAACACAGCTGCCCATGAGGCTGAGGCTGCAGCCACTACGGGAAACGTAGCTGCGAAAGCGGCCGATTCGGCGGCTAACACCACGCAGGCGGCCACGGCGGGGGCGAGTGCGGCTGCCAACTGGACGCTGGCGGCCTCTTTCCGAGCCGTGGGCGCCGCTATCGCCTCTCTCCTCGGCGTGGGGTGGGTTATTGCTGGGGTTACGGCGCTCATGGCCGTCTTCGCCCATCTCATCGAGAAATCCAAAGAGGCGCGCCGGGCGCAGGAGGAGATGGCCAAAGTGCCGTAGCCGACGGCGCCGCCAAATCTGTCTCGTCCGTCAACGGCCTGCGCCAGTCTTACCTCGCCCTCGGTAATGACATGGAGGCCAAAAAGCGCTTTATCGAGGATACAGAGACGCCTTCCGAGAGTTAGGCGTATCCGTTACCTCGGTGCGTGATGCGGAGAATCTGCTTATCAATAACACGCAGCTCGTGGCCTCCGAGATGGCAAAAAGCGAAGGCTTCGGCCTATCGTGCCAAGGGTGGAAGAGGACACCAAGAAGTTTATCGAGAATCAGGAGAAGATCAACTCCTGCCGGACAAAGAGCGCGTACTGATGGGCGGCGGTATGGGTGGCGGAATGTTCGTCACACGGGTAAACAAAGAGAAGCAGGATCTGATCAAGGAGAATCAAGAGCTGACTAAGAACTGTCGAGGGCTACACAAAATAAGGCCGTCGGGCAGATGGCTATCTCTCCACTCTGTTGACCGCCGCCGGCATCCGTGGCGTCAACCAGTTCAAAGGCCGGCACCGTGGGCGCCATCGAGAAGTCTATATCCGTCATTCAGGATAAACTGAAAGACATGGTGCCCGGCTCGAAGGAATGGACGGCGGCGCAGAAGGAGCTCACCCGTCTGCAAGGCTGATCTCCCCATCCGGTAGGGGTGGAGGCGGCGGCAAGGCCGTGGCAATGGGGACAAAGACAAAAGAGAATGCTGAGCGGGAGGCGCTGGAGGCGTTCAAGACGGACATCACCCGTGAGCTCGACCGTGCGCGCACCATCCTCGAAACGTCTTGAAGACCATCGAAAACCGCCGCCAGGAGCTGAAAGACGATAAGTCAGACCTCGGCAAGGAAAAAGCTGAAGTTTCTCGACGATAAACGGTACGACGCCACGAAAGAGGCACGCCGGCAGGAAGAGGCACTGCTGCAATCCCACATCTCCTACTGATCGAAAGATCGCCCTTGACCTGAAGTATGCGACGACATCGCCCTGCTCGACCGCCGGCGTCTGGCCGCCACCACCGGTGGAGCGTGAAACAGATCGAGCGCGCCAGAAACAGATCCGCTAAGAAATACGAAAAGGACAAGAAGACGGGTGGCGACGATGAATATTCCCAGCATGCTGAAGGATTACGGCTCTTTCGAGCAACGCAAACAGGCCATCATCGATGAGTATGACGAGCGCCGCAGACGCGCGCTGGAGCATGGCGTGAAGAGCTGGCGGCCCGCCCGATAAGCTGGCCGCCAAAAGCCCTCTCCGATCTGGCGAGCAAGGAGCCGACCGGCTCGGACATGTGGGCGCAGCTGTTCGGCAACCTCGACGAGATGGCCACGTCGCAAATCGAGGTGCTGATCCAGCAGATCGAGAGCCGATTCAAGCGAGCTGTCCGGCATCTTCGACCCGTCGACCTGGCTAAGATCCGCGAAAAGCTCAACGAGGCGCGCGATGTGCTGACAAAAGGACAACGCCTTCAAGCAGATGGGCGAGGCGCCCGGGAGATCTTCAATTCTGCGGGCGACGATTCGGCGGAATCGGCCGAAAAAGATCAAACGCAACTGGAAGAAGCTGGGCAAAAAGCAACCGAAAAAGAGTTTCAGTTTGTAAAGCGACGTCGACTCTTCCTCCATACTCAAGGACGCCCTCGGAGAAAGTCGGCGAGACGGCCATGACGATGCTGCAATCCGTTGCGTGGTGTAGCCGTAGCTGTGGCTGCCGCTGTTAATCGCAGCGGAAAAGTGCGAGTGTTGTACTCACTGATCGCAAAAATAGCACTCGCTGTTGTTCAAGCTGTTGCCAGCGTCATCGGCTCGATCATCGTGGCAAGAATAAGAAAGATCGAGCAGGAGATCAAGCGACACGAACGAGGCCGTGGACAAGCTGAAGAACGCCTACAACGGCCTGCAACACGCCATCTCGAAGGCGCTCGGCACGAATACTTTGCCAGCAACAGAAGGAGGCCATCGAAAACCTGAAGCAGCAGCAACAGCACCTCAAAAGATGTGGGAGCTGGAGAGTCGAAGAGCCGCAAGAAGCGCGACGACAAGAAGATCGAGGAGTATAAAGAGCATACAAGCAGGCCGAGCGAGAGATTCAGGACACACTCGACAACATGAAGGAAGACCTGCTTCAGACCGACGCCAAGAGCTTTTGCCGATGAGCTGGGCGACGCCCTCGTGGAGAGCCTTTGGGAAGGGAGAAAGCTCGGCCAAGGCTTTCGAGAAGACAGTCGACAGCATGATGCAAAAACATGGTCAGAATATGCTCAGAAGCGCTACCTCGAGAAGCAAGTCAGCGGTGTGCTCGATGGGCTGGCTTCCTTCATGGACAAGGGAGGCACGCCGACGGATGAGATGATCGAAGCGACCAAAGCGCAGCTCGAGGGTGATCGCTGAGAACTATTCAGAAAAAGCTGAAAACGTTCGATGAAGCTCTTCAAGGTAGCCTGATGACAACAAGACCCTCACGGGCGCCGTGAAGGGCGTCACGGAGCGAGACGGCGTCGGTCGTGGCGGGTCAGCTCAACGCCATGCGGATGGTGAGAAGGAGACAGCCGCGCAAATGACGACGGTACTCTTTCACCTCTCCGGCATCGATCGCCACACGGCGGAGACGGCCGAAAAACACGCGCTACCTGAGGGCCATCCACGACCGCCCTGATGCGGCAGTCTGCCTCCGATCCCCTCCGGGCGCAGGGATCGGGCGTGAGGGCCTGGCAGGCCCGTTTGAGCGTAAGGGTGTTGAAATGTTGAACTGCTGCAAGCCAACGCGCAACAGATGAACAACTCAACAGGCCGAGCCTCAACACCCTCGGAGGCTTTAGCCCCCAGTCCCCTCGCAAGCAACGACTGAGAAGCGCAGCCCGCCTCTGTCCACGCCATGGTCTGGAACGGCGTGTCGCGCTCGGCCGATCATCACGGCGACGGTCCGTGTATCCGTGGCCTCATGCGGAGCAGCGCCCAGTCGGTATAGCGGCGAGGTGATCACGCGCAGCTCGCAGGGCGGCTGGTCAGGGCGCACGAATCAGCGAGAGGCCAACCGCCGAGGCAGCCATGCCGTTCGTGCTAGAGTCCGGCGGCCTCGAGCTCGGACTCCTTTCGGGCACAGGCACGGGCGGCCTCACATTCGCGTTTCTCACGGCGGCGTCGCTCGTTCGACAGCTCGAGGTTGCGCAGGGCGATGCGCCGCCGTTCGGCCTCTCGCACCTGCCATTCACGGGGGTGCGCTTTTCCGCCTCTCGTTCGGCTCGGCGGCGGGTGCGCCTCGGCTTCCCGTTCGGCCTTTTTCGCGGGCTATGCGCGGCGCGTGTCTCGGCGCGCGACTGCGCCAGGACGCGTCTGTAGGCCTTCTCCTCGAGCGCGATCTTGGCGCGTGCCTTTGGCCCGGCGTTCCTTCATGTCGGCCGGCGAGAGCGTCTCGGGGCGCCATTCCGGGATGATCGAGCGTAGAGGCGCACCCAGAGCCGGCTCTGGGTGCGGGCGGAGAGGAAAGCGCATATCGGCGTCGGTGATCACGCTGACCGTCATCGGACGGCCGTTGCGCCGGCCTTTCGTTTGGCGTTGCTCGAGGGCTGCCCGCCGGCGGCTATTCGGCGCGCTTCGAAGCGGGTAATGATGTGCTCGACCTCGGTATGGGTGAGGCCGGTCTGTTGGGCTATTTCGTAGGAGGTAATGGTCATTAGGGGTGATTGAGGTGTTGGGGCCTAAAGGCCCTGTTGATTTGTTGGGGGCTGCGCCCCGTTGAGGTGTTGAGGCCTCCGGCCTGTTGAGTTGTTTTATCTGTTGTTCGTTGATTTGACAAGCAGTTCAACATCTCAACAACTAAACGCTCTAAACGCCTCAACAAGGGGCTTTTCAGCCCTCAACTCTATATCCGGATGGGCAGCCCGGCGTAGACCCAAGCCAGGAGGGCAGCGTCACGCATGTCCTGCGAGGTGCGCGCGGTGTAGCCCGTGAACTGGGCCAGCTCGGTGGCGGTGATCTTGCCGTCCGGGCCCCGCCAGCACTTCTGCAAGGGGCGCTGCTCGACGGTCTCGATGCCCATGTGGCGCGCCATCTCGACAATCTTTACGGCCCACCTCGTGGTTGCGTCCAGCCGCACGTCCGATGGCGGCGGCCTTGCGATGACTATCGCGGGCGTGGGTGTGCCAGTTGGGAGCGGTTAAGCCATCCGGCCTCGACGACGACGGTGAGGGACTCTCCCGAGGGCGTCCGTGGCCTGCTTTGTGGCGTGTAGGGTCGTCGATCAGTTCGGGGAACGTCTTTGCCTCGCAATGCAGCTCCCGGGAGGGAGGTGGAAGGCCACGCCCGACCGATCCACGTCAGGGGTCGATGGCGATGATGTGGCTGGGGCCTGCGGGTCCCAGCGGCCTCTGCCGAGGCAGGGGAAGTTTGGCCGGGGCGGCCTGCTGCAGGGAAGTTTGGCCGGGTACCCGGCAGGGGGTTATTCATCATCGTTTTGTTGTTTGTTTCCACTCCGTGTGCGCGTTTAGAAGGGCAGATCATCATCCCCTCCTGATGGGGGTGCCTGCGGGCACCTGCGAAGTTTGACCCGCTACGTGCTGGGGTTGCGGTGGGCTGTGCGGCCGGTTGTGCGGGGCTGCTGCTGCCGCAGAGGTAGACCTCGCGGGCGTTGACGTTGATGTCTACACGCGTCTGTCCAGTGCGGTCGGTGTAGAGTTGTTTCGCATCGTGCCGCGGACGAAGACCTTGCGCCTCGCTTGAGGTACTGGAAGGTCGAACCGCCCTCGCCGTACCAATAGATGGACAGCCACGTGGTGCGTTGCGTGGGGAGGCTCGCCGGGCTTCTGTGCGCGCACGTTTTCGGTGTGCGCCACGCTGAAGCAGACGTACTTCTTGCCTGAAAATTCTTTCACTTCGGCATCCTTTCCGAGGTTGCCAATTACTTCGATTTGTAGCATAGTTGGGGTTGTTGTTTGGGGGTTAAAAATCTTTGTTTTCTGGGGCGGGTTAGGGATGTCGGGAGGCGAAACGAGGGTCGCCCGGGACCTAAATCCTGTTTTTGGCGCGAAATGACCCTCGCCGCAGGCTTAAATTCCATTTTTGACCCAATCCGAGGGTCATTTTGGGCTCCAAAATCAGTTTTTAGCCCAAAATGAGGGTCGCCGCGGGCTTCAATTCCGTTTTTGGCCCAATCCGAGGCTCATTTGGGACTCCAAATCAGTTTTTGGTGCAATCCGAGGCCTATTTTGGGCTTCCGACTTCTTTTTAGTGTGAAACCCGGCTTCCCGGAGGTGCCTTCACCTCTTGCAGGTGGCGATGTTGATGCGGTGAACAACCCACTCGGGTAGGTCAGGCTGCCTTCGTATCCGCGGGCGTATAGCCTCGCATCAGCTGGCGGGGCGTGAAGGCCTTCAGATCCGGATTGAGGGGCACGTCGGGGCGCATTTGCACGATCCCGAGGCGCTCAGCCGCGGCGGCCTCCAGTTCGTCTTCGAAGGTTTGGCGAGCGGCTTCCAGCCGACGTTTGCCGTCGCGGGAGGCGGCGCTCCTTGTCGCGTCGAGGCGGTAATAGACCTTACAGCACGCCTTGCAGGGTGCCCCTGTAGGTTGTCCGCATTGTTGGTGTTTCGGTAGGGAATTCACTCACGGGCTTCACGGCGCCGCAATGCGAGCAGCGCTTCGTGATCTCTTTGGTGTTTGTCTCCATTGTGGTTGTCGTTGTTTGATTCATTCGTGTGTGCGTTTACATGCCCGTATGTCCAAAGCCACCGCCCCTACACAGGTACCCGGTAGACTTCCCTGTCCTCGGCAAGGCCCATTCGACGCGTTCGTGACACGTCACGACGAGCTGCGCGATACGGCCGCCATCGTAGACCGTGAAGGGCGTGTCGGAGAGGTTGGCGAGGATGACGCGAATCTCTCCGCAGTAGTCGGCATCGATCGTGCCGGGACGTGTTCAGGACGGTGATGCCGTGCCTGATGGCCAGCCCGCTGCGTGGGCGGACTTGCGCCTCATAGCCGGCTGGTAGCTCGATACGGAGTCCGGTGGGGATCAGTGCCCGCTGCATGGGTGCGAGCGTTACGGGAGCCTCGAGCCGAGGCAGGGAAGTTTGCTAGGGTACCAGGCCAAACTTCGCTGGGGCCTGCAGGCCCCGGCCGCTGATGTAGATTCTCATTTCGGGGGCAGTGGTGTTATGCGGTTTGGGCTTCGGCCCGGACGACTGATAGCGTCGGCGGCTTTTCAGTTGGCAGTATTCGGCGTAGGTGATGGCGCGGGCGTTGGAGGCCTCACGAGCGGCGTCACGCTTTTTGCTGCTCGACGCGCTGCAGGTGCTGGGCGCGGTAAGCCATAAACTCGCCGATGGCGCAGGTGACGACGGAGCCCTGCAAGCGGTTGCCGTACATGTGGCCGTAACGGCCGGCTTTCATGCGGCGGAAAAAGAGCGTGATCTCCCGGCGTTCAGGTGCCCATACTCGGACGCGATCACATCGGCCACGCTGTAGAGCTGTTCGGAGGTGTATTCGGTTACGCCTTCCACGTTGCAGTAATCTTTTGAGGTGCAGGTATAGCAACATGCGGGGCGTATCCACGTCGTAAGTCCGACCGATACGGGCGAGCGAGGGGTATTCATCGGCGTGTGTCCGATCGAAGATCCGATCCACGTCTTCGGGCGCCTCTCCGATCCGGACGACACCCTCGGATACCTCTCGAGGCCTAAAGTGCTCCAGCAGCGCCTTCGCGTCGTGCCATCTCTCGAGCATTGATCTCTGCCATTTTTGCGGGCGAAGAAGTCGGCGCACTCCTCGTTATTCCTGTCTCTACGCTGTTCTGCCAGCGTCTTAGTAAATCCTTGTCCATTGAAGTTTGGTGTTTGTGGGTTGAATTGTGGGGCGGTTGAGGCGTTGGCGTTTCGTTTCTGCCATGTTACGAGGGCAGCCCGCCAGCTTTTCATGGGGTTCTTGCCCACCTTCCAGCCGTTCGACTCGTAGAAGGCAATGAATGATTCCGCGTCCACGCTGTAGCCTTTCTCCGCGATGTGGGTCTGCACTTCTTCCAGTGTAGGGCGCTTCATCGGTGTGCGGGCTGGCGAAGTGGGCCGGGCGTCTGCTGGTGTCGTCACCTCTTCGGCCTCCACGGTTTCAATCTCCTCCACGGCTTCGGCTTTGCAAGGGTTTCCGGGCGAGCTTGCAAGGTTTCGGAAGAAGCATGCAAGGTTTCCGTCGACATCCCATTGTGATCCGCCCTGCCGGGGAGCATCCGCTTCGACGCTTTCGGCCTCTACGGGCGTAAGCCACGCTTCGAGATCGCTATCCGCATCCCCTTCCCCCGATTCGTTTTTGCGCGCACGCGCCACAAAAACACGGTTTCTGCTTTTGCTTTCTCTTTTTCTTTATAGGGGGTTATAGGGGAAAGGTTTCTTTTTCTTTCCTTTTCCTCTTTAGTTTTTGCATCGGGGTGGTTTGGATAACATCGTTGTGCTTTTCGGATAACATCGTTATCGGCTCAGACTTGTTCCAGCGGGCTTTCATACCCTTCCTTCCGGCCTCCGCATACCGCTCATAGGATTCGTCTACCCTCGTTTGCGTACTAATGAGTCGCTCAGAGTAGAACTTCTTGCCACCGTCGGTGGGGTGAAGAGGCCAAAATCTTCGACGATAGACTTGATCCGGCGCGCACTCACACGCAGGTCGAAGGCCAGCGCCTTATAGTCTTTCTCGAGCACGCAGCCCGGGCTGCTTGCAGCATCTCTATGAGCATGAAGTAGACGCCGTATCCTCGGCGCCGTATCGGATGCGCAGGGCGATGAGCTTTTCATCGTTGCGGGCGTCGCAGTCGTGATTGAAGTAAGTTTTTCTTGCACATGGCTATGGGGTATAGATGATTGTACGCGTGCGCGCGTTCCTTTTTATTTATCTGTGTTATGTGGGTTGCATGCCAGAGAGTCGCATATCCTCTTTGGCCTTACTGATGAGCGTGCGGCACCAATCGAGGCGGTGCACACCGCAACGGTTCACACGCTCGGCGAAGTCCACCAAATAGCGCTCCTCGGCGCAGAGGCTGTCCACGATGGCGTTTATTGCTTTCGCGGTGGCTCCGCCTTGCTTTGGCTGTCTTTCGGAGGGCGTCGAACGTGTCCTCCTTCATGCGCGTGTTCAGGTGATGCTTAGCGTCTGCCAGCAAACGGCCGGCACGTGCTACATAGACGGCCACTTGGTTGCCGTATTCGGTGATCTCTGCCGCATCGTCGGTGGTGGTGATGTTCAGGTAGGCGTCCATCTCTTCGAGCTCTCGGAGCATGTCTTCTTTGGAGGTGATGTGGAGTTCCATTGCGGGTGCGTTGAGGCCTTGCGGCCTGTTGAATCGTTGGGTATGGTAGGGCGAACACTGCATCCGCCCTCACGAGGTGCATAATCCTTGATAATCCTTCCTAATCCTTCATAGATTATGAAGAATGGGGTGCGTCAGCGACTGTTTCCATTTTGGAAAGTGTCGTTCGTGGCAAAAAGATCAGCGCGTGCTCAGCCTCAAGAAAGGCAGCGCGGAGTGTGGCGCAATGGTGCTCTTTTTGGGGCGTACGGCATGCAGTAAGATTCGTTGCAAAACTCTACATCGAAATCACCACTATCGATTCTCTTGCTTACGTATCTGAATAAATGGTAGAAAATCCTCGAGGAATACAGTGCAAAGCGTTGCAGCATGGGAGACGTCAAGCCAGATTTTATTGAGTCACACAGGGCATTCAGCTGCCCCATATCCACGCCTTCTACACGTAACCAAAATCCAGTGTTTGCAATGTCTATGTCTTCGCCATTGCGTCCAGCCACGTATTCAGTAAGCAACCAAGCAAGGCGCAGTCGCCTTTCGTGGCTGTGGCTCTTTATGTACTCCGCGCGTGCGCGGTCGTATGCGACGCGGCTCATACGGCGGCCTCCTTTTTTAGTCGGTTCTCGATCATTTCAAGGATCTCTCTCTGCATTTCGTTGTCTGCGCGCTTAACGCATTCTTCAACTGTCATGCGCAACAAGCCTTTATTGTGCGGGCTAAAAAGAGCCTGAACAATTACAGAAGCCAGTTCGCTGTAATTCTCGAAATTGTCCCAACAGCTCCATGTATAATTGAAGTCCCCACCTTTTGATGGCGTATCCTCGCAGCCAGCAACAAAAAGAAACAGGCCGGCTTTTTTTCATCTCTTTGCACGCGTCGCCTACATACTTTCTCACTTTGTCCGCCTCTGTGAAGAATTTCCAGGCTATCTGTATCAAACACCTTAAACGCCATCTCTTACGCCCTCCTTCTTTTTGGCCTCGATCGCTTCAATGATCGGAGACAATACGATGCTGATTATCTCCACGTCTGCCGTATTAAATGTCATCTCGCGTTGCAAGCGCATATAAGCGAGGTCAAATGTTTGCTCCTCGATCATATAGCGAAAGCTCTGCTTCTTTTCCATTCCATAATCATTCATCGCAATGAATACAACCTTTGCAATAAAGATCGGATAATCAAAAGGGGCGAATCCCGTAAACCCTACCCTGAGTAAACGCCTCTTTTATCTGCATTTTTTTGTAACGTCCTCTAGTGAGAAATCGAAGCCTTTCAAATGCTCCTGAATGATCGTAGCTGCGTCCGTTACAGAAACGGCTTCAACCGCATACTGCTCTTTTTACGTTTTCTTTTCTCTCTTCGTTTTCGTCGATCTTTACGGCGAAAACGACTTTGCATTTATACCATGCCATGATTCATGCCCTTCCTTTATGCTTTGCGTTCCTTATTCATGCGTGTCTGTTTGGCTTCCAGCTTACGGAAGTCCACGGTTTTCACCTTAGCCACGATGCGGTGGCCGGTCCGGTCGAGTAAGCCCACGGGCGTTTTGAGTACTAAGTCCTCGGCGGGGAGTGTCGGGTCAGCGGCGATCATCGATGTAAAGCCGCGGCGGACGAACTCGATGGCCTCCGGGATCGTCATGTAGCCCATGAGAGGGGACGACCTTTTATACTCAGTGCGTCGGCGATGCCTTCCACTTTATCGCGCAGCAACCACCAATCGCCCACGCGAACGTCGAAGAGGATGAAGTCGGCGCCGCCACGGACGTAGCGTCCGCCGCTTTTGGATCTTTTCCCCGTACCCTTCACCGTAAAGCACGATGGTGTCTTTCAAGGGGCGCACGGCGGGGTTGAATTGCTCTGTCATCTTGTCGACGGGGAAGAGCTCTTCGAGTCGATTAAGCAAGTGTCCGGGGATTTGCGCGGCGTCTGTGCGACCGCGGAACTCTACGCCCACAGGGTGCGCCTTCTGTGGCGGGTGGGGTGATGATGATGCGGATGTTGGTGCCGTCTACTTTCTCGGTGGCCTCCCATTTCGTGTTGGCTAAATACTCAAACATGGGATCTGCCCACGCATCGGGCATGATCACATTGTTGCTGTCACGATTGAATAGCGTATTGATCTTCTGATACTCTGTCTTTGTTTCCATAATGATGTGTGATGTTTTTGTGTTGTGATTAAGTGAGTTCGATCGTTTGCCCGCGGTCGGCGATGACCTCGCGGCCGGTGGCGCGGGCGATAGTATTCTTGAATTGGGCCGCGTCGGAGTTGCGGTCGGAGAGGTAGATGAGGATGATGCGGCGTGTCTCGGTGAGGTCGTTTGCCTGGAGTGTCTCCCGACAGGGTGTCGAGGCTCATGTGGCTTTCGACGACGCGGTCGCGCTGCGCTTTGCCGATGACGCCGGCAGAGAGGTTGCTCTCGAGAATTTCCTCACTGTAGTTGCGTTCGATGAGCCACGTGTTAATGTGATCGAATAAGAAGGGGATGAAACGCGTGTCGGTGGCAAAGAGCAGGAACCCATGTCGGGGTGCTTCCTCACTGTAGTTGCATTCGATGAGCCACGTGTTGATGTGATCGAATAAGAAGGGGATGAAACGCGTGTCGGTGGCAAAGAGCAGGGAACCCATGTCGGGGTGCTTGATGTAGAAGCCCAGCGGCTCGGCGGTATCATGGCGCACGACAAAGGGGAGCACGTTGAAGCCGCCCAGCTTGAATCTTTCGCCGTATTGTATGGTGTGCCTAAAAAGTGAGCCCCGCACCTCGTCGGGCAGGTGCCAAAATGTGCCCTCGGAGGCGTAGAGCGGCAGGGCGGCCTTGATGTACTTCAGGGCGTGCCGGGCGTGGTCGCCGTGCTCATGGGTGAGGAGTACGCCGGCCACACGCCGGAGGTCGAACCCCACGGCGCGCTGGAGGTCGGCGAGCGGGCACCTGCATTCGATGGCGAGTGCCTCGCGACCGTTATCCAACACGTAGCCGTTGGCGGCGGATGAACTTCCTAATACGATGAGTCGCATGGCGGTGAATCAAGAGGGCACTGCCGCGGCGGCGGGTACCGGCGAAGTTGGGGCCAGTGGCGGGTGGTACGTTATCGATGCTGAGCGGGGTGCGGTTGGCCTCGGCGGCCTTCTCGCGCTCGAGGCGCTGGGTGACGTCTTCGTAGGTGGCGTCTTCGGGGATGCCACGCTCTTCGGCGGTGTACATGGCGCCGAGCTGCGTGGGGAAGGCTTCGCGCAGGGCTTGCACGACGGCCGTCTTGCGGATCATGGTGGCGCGCATGGCATTCCAGGTGGACTGCTTGCGGTCGTACTCGGTGAGCGATACGCGCGCCGTGGAGGGGTACTTGCGATCCGTCCTGTAGACGCGCGCCCAGCCGCCGAGCAGCTGATCCTCGGGGAGGAGCAGTGCGCCCTCTTCCTCGACGATGTCGCTGCCGCGCTTGACGATCAGGCCGGCCTGCAGCCCGTCGAACTCGGGGGCAGCTCTCGGCGCGCTTCAGCAGCGCTTCTTTCGAGACAATCATCTGGGCCGGCTTGTCGCCGTACTTGACGAGGTAGGCCTCATTCAGGAAGGGGTTCAGGCGGTTGTATTTGCAGATGGCGATGAATTGTACAATGTCTGCCCTGGGGGACGTTGCTGCCGCGGGTGAGGGAAGTCGGTGACGATCTTCTCGCTCAGGGCGATCTCTTCGCCGTTCACGGTATAGCGGGTGATGCCTCGCTCTTCTGTCGTTGCTGTGCCCTGCGGCTGCATGGCCGGGGCGGCGGGGTGGTTTCCATTTTTGTTTGTGTGTTGGGGGCCTAACAGCCGGTTTATTCGTTGAGATGTTTATGTGTTGAGGTGTGAAATGAGGGTCGCCCGAGACCTAAATCCTGTTTTTGGCGTGAAATGAGGGTCGCCCTGAGACCCTAAATCCTGTTTTTGGTGCGAAATGACCCTCGCCGCAGGCTCCAAATCGATTTTTAGCCCAAAATGAGGGTCGCCGCGGACCTAAATCCTGTTTTTGGTGCGAAATGACCCTCGCTGCGGGCTTAAATTCCGTTTTTGGCCCAATCCGAGGGCTCGTTTTGGGCTTCAAATCAGTTTTTGGCCCAATCCGAGGCTCATTTTGGGCTCCAAATCGATTTTTGATGCAATCCTCTGCGGGTTTCGGGCTCCAAATCGGTTTTTGGCGCAATCCTCGGCGGGTTTTGGGCTTCAAATCGATTTTTGGTGTGAAACCCGGCGGGTACCGTGAAAAATGTCTGGCGCCCGTCCCTGTCGGGACGTCTGGAGGGCGAATGCGGGGTTCGCCCCTACACGGGTACATGGTCATTGTTAGGTGTTGAGGCCTCCGGCCTGTTGAGTTGTTTTATCTGTTGTTCGTTGGCTTGACAAGCAGTTCAACATCTCAACGACTAAACACATAAACAACTAAACGCCTAAACAGGCGTCCGAAGACGCCCACCCGCATCGGCCGGACGCCTTGCGCCACCTTGAGCAGGATGGCCTGATGATCCATCCGGGGAAGTGGGTCACGCGCTCGGCGCCGTCCACAAACACGAGGGGCCGATACGCCGGCATGCTGTTGCAAGACGCGGATGATCTCCAGCCCCGCCCAGACCTGCGCGGCCGTGTTGGCCACCGGGTAGGGTACGCCGTCGTCGCCCACGAGCGGCACACAGGTGTCCACCTCGCCTCCCTCGTTGGTGTACTCAAAGAGGCGGAAGCGAACCGTGCGGAAGAGGCTGTTTACCCGCTGCTCCATGGCCTCGATGCGGGCGCGGGTGTAGCGGCGCATGGTGTCTTCGTCGCGATCGACGTCGGAGAGTTGCTGAGCCAGTGTGCGCGCCTCTTCGTCCAAGCGCCGGATCTCGGCGCGGAGGCTGTCGGCGGTGTCGCAATCAGAGAGCCCGCGGCGGATCGTGTCGCGCTCACGGTTGAGGGTCGCCAGTCGGGCGGTGATGGCCTCGCCACCATTCGGCTCGGACGCCGGCAGGGTCTGCGGGGCATCAGCCTCCATCGCGGCCAGCTCTTCGGCCATAGCGCGGTAGGCCTCATCCGCCATCGGATCCACCGCGGCTGGCTCCACGCGGTCGGGCATCTCGGCGAGCTCCTCCCGGGAGGATCTCAGCACTTGCTTCGGCGTCGAAGGCATCGGCGGCAGCTCTGTCCAGCCGCGCCTCGGCAGTCTTCATCTCCTCTTCCAGCCGGGTGATCTCCGCCTTCGTCCGGTGGCCGTCGGTCTGGATCTGGCTGAGGCGCTCGTTTTTCGACTCCTCGAACCGCCGGCGATTGTCTCGCTGCATCTCCTCGGGCAGCGGCTGAAGGCAGTGCGGGCACACACCGTCGCCCGTGTGGGGCCGGGCGCTCTCGGCGTACCACGTGGCGCGCAGCCGCTCGCAGGCCTCTTCCTTTTGGTTGATCCGTAGGGCCAGCTCGTCCACCTCCCCTTTGGCGTCTTTTGAGTCTACGCGTCGCCTCGGCATCTGCTGCCTTGAGGTCTCGGAGACGCGCCTCGACCTGTCGGCGCCCCTCATTCTTCTTTTTCAGCCTCCTCGATGGCGGCCCTGCTTCAGCTCGGCCGTGCGGCGGGCCATGCGGGTCTTGAGCGCCTCGACCTCCTCCACCCGGCGACGGGCCTCGGCGCCCCGCGCACGCTCCCGGGCGGCAAAGTCGGCCGCCTCCCGGTTCAAGTCGGCCAGTCGGGCGTCCACGTCGGCCAGCCGGCGCTCCCAGACGTCGCGGGCGTCGGTGGTGGGGATCATGAGCCGCGTCTGATCCGACCGCGCGGGGATCTCCTCGAGCGCTTTCCTGAGCTTCCGCTTGCGGGCAGCCAGCTCCCGCTTGTAATCTTCGAGCGACTTATCCGAGAGCGTGCCAGCAGATCGCCGAGACCGTCTACGCTGGCCTTTACGGCCTCCTCGTCCACGCCGCCGGCCAGCTCAAAGAGCTTCTGCGCTGTTTCTCCCACTTCAGGCGGGGGAAGCAGCCGGCGTCGGTGAGCAAACGGAAGACATCCGCGGGCGCCAGATGTTCCGCCACCCAGGCGTCGAACTCGCTCATCTTTTTGGGCACATCGTTGATCGTGTACTCCGTCTCGTTGCCTTTTGAATACGGGCTCCGTAGCGCCGCGTGGTTTTGCTCCATACCTCTCGGAGGGAGCGTCGTAGGGTGTTCTGTTGGCCGTCCACGTCGATGCGGCATTCCACCGTGGCGTCCGTGCGTCGGAGTGTCTCGCCGGCCTCGATGCGTTTGATCTCGCAGTCCTTCCGCTCTTCCGCGTCCTTGCCGAAAAAGCAGCCAGAGGAAGGCGTCCATCAGGGTGGACTTGCCCGTGCCATTATCGCCGCTGACGATGTTCGTCCCCGCCGCGAAGCTGACCCGGACGTCCCGCGCACCGCGGAAGTTCCGAAGGTGCAGCTCCTCAATCGTTATCCTTTTCATTGTTGTGTTCGTGCTTAGTGTGTGGATTACTGTTGTGTGTTGTGTTACGCCGCCGAAGCTGCCGCGGGAGGCTGAGCGCCCGGGCGGTCGTTGTTGTCGTGCTTGCTGTCGTTCGATGGAGATTCCGGTTCGCCGTCGCCGTCGGAGAGTTCCGGCAGATCGATCCGGCGTACCATCCGCACGGCGTTCATGAAGTTCAGCGCCACGGCGATCCAGACCCATACGGGCGCCTCTTCCAAGATGCCTATCGCGGTGAGCGAAAGGGCGAAGTAGATGGCCACCCAGCGGTCGCGCCACGTGAGGCGTGTCCAGCCCGTGGACTCCAGGAAGAGGTAGCGCGCCTGTTCGAGTATAGCCTTCATGACCGCACCCTCCTTCCTCGCCCCAGCGTCAGCAGGTCTGCGTTGGGATCTACCGGCAGCGCCTCGTTGAACTGGAACTCTCGCTCCCATGACGCGGTCCAGATCGCCCCGCCGGTAGGTGATGCCGCGACCATCGCGGCGTACGCCGTAGCGCACCACGCCCTGCCTGTCGCATCCGTTTGAGCGTCTCCACCGAGACGCCTGTAGATCGCCGCCTCGCGCTCGCTGTACCACTCTTTGGTCACGGCCGCCGCCTGTCGGCGCTCCGCTCGCCCGTTGATTTTCGTTGTTGTTGCCATGTCTGTGTCCTCCTTTCTTACGCCTTTGCGGCCTTCCTCTCGGCTGCAGCCCGACGGCTCTCTACGCGCCGGCGGATGTTTGATACATCGTTTGCGGCGTCCTGAATCCGAAGGCCTTCATTGCGTCATACGTGGCGCGGGTGACGTTTGCCCTTCAACCAGCTTCTTTTTGGAAGTAGGTGTGACGCGCTCGTCTTTCTCTGCTTGTGTCAAATACTTTTTCTCTGTACTCCATATCGTTTCGTGTGTTTACGCTTTGTCAAATCGCTTTCTGATCAGTTCCGTGATGAGGCGCACCTCCTCGAGGCGATCGGGGTTGTTCTCATAGTGCTGTTTGGCCCATCGGATGAAGTTCGGCAGGGGTGTACCAGCTGCCGCCGAGGATTATGGACGGCATGTCGTTCGTATCCCGATAGGCGGTCAGGGGGCCTCCTTCGTGGAAGCCTTGGAAGGCGATGTAGTCATCCGAACTCTCGACCACCCCACTGTAAATCTTCGCTGCACTGTGCACCACCGTCCCATAGCCGTGAATGCGAGAATCTCCTGCCACTTGCGACGTGTCCATGAGTGTGCACTTGTCAAAGACTTTGGGCGTTATCGCAGGCCAGCGATCTTTCCAATAGGTAAGCGGATCCCCAGACTTTTGGCATTATCGGCCACCCATGCGTCGCCTCTCAGGTTGCGCTCGCTCTCTACGAAGCCGCCTTTCTGGCCGACCTTCGCCCAGTAGCTGTCTCTCGTTGCCTCGATGCGGTGCAGGTTGCGCCCTTGCCACTGGATCGTCTCTTCCGTCAGCTTGAAATGCTTTTCCATCTTTCTGTTTCTATTTGTGTGTTGCTGTTCTTTACTTATTTATTTCTCTACTTTTGTATCAAATCATGGCGCAAAAGATATAGATAGTGGAAGTATTATGTAAGTATTTTTGCGAAAAACATTTTTGTGCAAAAGTGATTGCAATTTGCTTGCACTTTTGATATGGAAGGGTTTAGTGAAAGGTTGAGACACCTGATAGATAAGGCTGGCATAACACCTTACGAAGTCTCGATGAAAAACAGGGATCTCGCAGTCCACATTGAGTCGACTGCTAAACAAGGCTACGTCAAAGCCAAACATTAAAAACGTAGAGATACTTGCGAATTACTTCTGCGTGAATAAGGTTTGGCTGCTCACTGGCGAGGGCGAGATGCTGCGCAACAGCGATCCAGCGCCCGGTGGCGAAAGCCCCATGCAGCGGCGCATTCGTGACGTGATGCAGGGATCACGGCCTCACGGCAGATGATTTTGCCGAAAAAGATCCGCGTGAAGCCCGCCACCTTTGCCGCTGAAATGGCTCCTGGGGGCACCCCTTCGGACGCAACGCTGTTCGGCATCTCTCGAGCCTTTGGCATCTCCCGTGCATGGATCATGCGTCTGGCGAGGAGAGATGACTGACGCGCGGTGGGGAATAGACGAGACGTCTCTCATTGATACATCTTTTTGATGAGACCCCCACCCAAAGGCCGCAACCTGATCCCTTTCTTTGATAGTGTCCAGACGATGGGCGGTCGCCTCAATGGCGACGCCGATGTGGACACCTACTACGGGAGCACGGCTGAGCATATCGACGCCGGCGATTGGTTTCGCGGCGCCACGTCCGCCATACGCCACTACGAAGACAGTATGGACGAATATCCATCCGGCTGCATACTTATCTGAGGGAGATCTTCGATCCAGCCTATCATCATTCCCGGGCGTGACTACGTAATTGAAACAGACGAGTACCGCGTCACGAAACGCCTGCGCCGTGGACGAACCCCGATGTACTCACAGCCGAAAAGTACCAACACGGAAAAGTATGAAGACGGCAGCCTTGTGCACCCGCCGTTTAGCATTCCCGTGGCTTCAATTCGTCAGCATCTCCCTCGTGCTGGGCTACGTGGCTATGACCATTGGCAACACGGTCGTATTCAGCAACCGGCGGTAAGGCACACAACGAGACAAAAACGAACACATAGAACTATTTATATAAGTAAGAAGATGAAGAAGTATTTACTATTGGCATGCGTGGCGATAGCCATGCTCGCAGTTGGTTGCTCGAAAGACAACCCGAACAATCCTGACACTCCGCCGGAAGTGCAATTGACAGTGACACCGAATATGTTGACCCTCACACGATGACAAAACGGCTAAATTAACGGTTGAGGGTAGCACTGGAGAAACCGTTACTTACAAGAGCGAGAGTCCTCATCGCATCCGTCTCGGAAGACGGTACAGTGAGAGGTCGGGTGAGAGGTGAGACCAATATAGTCGTGCCGTCAGGTGGTAAAAAGCGCGCTTTGCAAGGTGACGGTTAAGACTCTGATCAATTTTATCAAGGAGCCCATATTAGAGTTTGGGCAGAGTGTTGAATACATCAAATCGAAATTCCCGGAATCTTCAAAGGTTTTGAGGAAGATAATGTGATCGCGTATAAATCAGAAAGCTCCGATATTGTTTACGCCTATCAGTTTGAAGATGGAAAGCTCAGTCTCTTCGGCTATGTGATTCCCTGTATTGTCTGATGATGTTAAGTCTGTCATGGATTTTTGCTGGAGCGATATGTCGTTGTGGAGCGTACCGGCACCCTAATTCTACATGCTGATTTCTCCAGATAGGACATTGGGAGTAAGCGTATCGAAATCTGGAAAAGAATTGCTCATTATATTCCTTCCAGCTAAAGGGAAATTCATAAGGAATTCCCTCCCCTTGAATGGAAATCCTCTACGCCAGTCGCCAGCTAAAGCAGCTCTGCACCTCAGAGCGAGCAGCCGTAAAGAAATACGGCGAGCGATGTCGCGCACGCTCATCTTAGGGTCGGGCAGATGAAAGCGGCCGAAAACGTAGAGGATCTCATTGGCGCTCCGGGTCACTTCCACCCGCTTACCGCAGACCGTAAGGGGCAATGGGCTCTACGCCTACAAGGTGGTCTCCGATTGATTTTTCGTACCGGCGCAGACGGTAAAATGTTACTCAAAGAGATTGCCGATCCCTATCTGACAATCCTCGAAATCACAGACTATCATCATTAGAAACGAAACCGAAATGGAAACAGAAAAAGACTTTATATGGTCGTGGCCATCCACCCGGGCGAAAAACGTCCGCGAATGGATGGAAGAAAAACGGAATGACGGTCGCAGAGCTGGCCAGTCGTGCCGGCATATCTGAGGCATCCGTCCGGCGCATTGTGGCCGGCTTGGAGGACATCACGCCTGAATCAGCCGCCGCTCTTGAGCGGGGAACAAGCATGTCCGCCAACTTCCTACTGCGCTTTCAAAAGCTCTACGAAAACACCCTCAAGCACCTTGCTCGCCAAAAAGCAGCAAAGATTCCTCGGGGCTACGCCGCATGCGCCGCCATCGGCTGGAGCTCACCCCGCCGGCGTGTGAGATCCTCGAGAACTTCGAGGATATGGGCAGCAAAACGCCAATTTGGATACACGTCGGCCCTCGATAGGGGCAACAAACGGCGCTTTTGGGTACACGTCCCCACATTAAACACCGGGCGACCGCGTAGATCTCACCCTACACGGCCGCCCGGTCACACAAATAGAGATACTAAACTATAAAGAAATGAGCAAGATTAATATCCTAAAGAGAGACAATGCGAACGAGATGTTCAAAGGATATCCCACCCCTGTACACTTAGAGAGAGTGCCGTCGGTAGGTGAAAAGGTCGTATTGCGAGAAGAGAATCATGAGGAAGATGTCGTTAAGGGATCGTATACAAAGTTATCAATGTGCATTACTGGGAAGGCGGAGCCGTAGACGTCTTTGTCGAGCGCATGGAGGATAGGATGATATACGACAGGAAGATCGCAGGACGTGTTTAGCTGGGGTATCTCGTTTCGAGAACAAGATGGATGTAGTCATCATCTACACCCACGGTGCCTATTAGCGCCCTGGAGCTCTTCGGCCTGTTTGGGGGCTTTAATGAGCACCTGTAAGACCTGGCGCGCCTCCTTTCTTCACCATGCGACGATTTCGCGCCACTCTTCGTCTGGGCGGTAAGTGGCACTGTCGGTCTTACATTCCTCTTTGCAGTCGAGCTTTTCAGCGATGCTTTGAAGTCGCTGCAGAGTATCCCCAGAGACGGAGTCCATGTCCTGCCCGGGATGGCGGAGGCGCTCGAAATAGATGCGCAAAAAGAGTTTCTTTCTGCGCCGGCGCTGTATGCGCGAAGAAGTGATTTGCGAGTCATAGTAAAGCAATGTGATATATGGAACGATATGAGTTTTCAGAAAGGAAAAAGCAGCTGCCCGGAGCGCTTTCCGAGGGCAAACGCCCGAAGAGTTGGAGCAGCTGTTTGATACGGATGTGCTGGAGACAGATCTGAATCGGCTGCGGAGCTGGAGATGGCCGTGGCTCATTTCTCGGAGGATGGCGTCGTGGCCGCCTGGCTTACATCGAAGGGATCCGCCCATATGAAAGAGAATTCCAGGCTGCGTATCCTGTAAACTATCAATGGGTAATGGCGATGGTAGCCTTACTCTCATTGATAGTGGCATTTCTCGCTTGGGTTACTCGCTGCGGAGACTGAGAGCAGTTAGTCGTACCGGCGTCTAATCCAGTCGGCAATAGCACATAAAGATGGCAGTTAAAGCCAGCGCTATAGCAATGCAATTGAGGATGGTGTTCATGATTGATCTTTTTAGGATAGGTGGTTTCTTCGGATTGCTCGCGAGTGAATCCATATCGCCTCCGAGCTCTGCACAAATGCCTTTTTCTATACGCCTACGCTTACGGTGTTCCTCATCAAGAAACCCTTTGTAAATCTCGAGCGTTTCTTTCGTATGCTTGAGAGTCCTTAATAAGGTCAGGCGTTTCTACAGCAAGGGTCAGATCACTCTTTAGCTCTGCAATATCTCTCTCGTTTCTCGCTATGAGCTGATCTTTTATCTCGATTATTTTTCTCGCTGGTCGTATTGATCCGTTTGTAGTATGCCCCACAAATCATTAAGTACAACGGGAAAACGGAAAGAGCTGAAAAACAGAGAACTGAGAAAAAGGGCGCCAAAGCATTCAGTATATTTTGCTTGGATTTCGGTTGGATTCGGGGGATGGAATAGGGGCCTACAACGGGCGGGTTGGATTGAGACATCCCAAAGGGCCAAAAACGCGCGAAAAGGCGCATGAATACTGATTCTGAGGGGATAAACAAAAGGCGCTCGAGGGCTCGAAATAGGGCTAAAACGGGGTGTTCGGACGTGGTCTGGGCACCCGTTTTTACCCTCAAAATCGAATAATGACGCGATAAAAGACAATCCCGGCGCCGAATAATGACAGAATATTGACAACGAAGCGATAATCTCCCTTTGCGGGTTAATCAATGTGTTGTTGTGGACTTTTCGGAGGTGAGTTTTGTCCTTATTACGGCGTAGGAACGCGAGTTGCGACGTGGTGGTACGCAACAAAGTGGCTTAAAACCAGCGTTTTAGGCCGTTTGCAGGGGGTAAAGAGGGCTTCTGGGGCTGAGATTTTAACAATTCGGCGGATTCTACGGGTTTTTCGGAGGTAGAGGTGCGTGGGCAGGTTCGAGATGATTGAGTCATGAATATCGGGTTTCTTTTTCAGGTGATCAATGCGCATCAGCTTGATCTGTCGTTCCCTTATCCTCATATCTTTTTGTCTGGCCTGAATCTCCTTCGCTGGGGCTTCGATCTCCCTTCGCTGGGCTTCGACTCTCTTTGCCTGGGCTCGATCTCCTCTGTTTGGCCTCAATGGCGGTGTGCAATGCTCATTTTCAGCTTCTAAGCGGCCAGACTTTGACGGATAGAGACTTTATTTCTCGATGAAGCCGGGGAGGCCGGTTCCGATGGTGGGGTGCCACTTCCGGCGCCGATTGCTCGCGCAGCATAGACCCCTGACCCGTCAAAAAGCCATCGGGGATTTATCATCGAGATACTCGGCTAATAAATTAGCTCATTGCATCAGAATTTACAGGCCTTTTCTTGTTCTCACCCGTGAAACCACCATAAGTCAAACCGATTTATCTGACAGATTTTTCGATTTGTAAACTCCCTTTTCTTAGCTATTTGCAAGATTCCTTCGATTATACTGGTTTTTGAGCTAATATATTTTTCCGAACAAAAATATATTAATTGTCTTGCGGCGTTTTCCTGATAGGAAGGCGCGCTAAGGATAAGATATATGAGTACGAACAATGAAATGAGAAAGATCCTGCGGATTCGGCATCAGTAAAGGCTTTGGCTGAGGCGTTCGGGGTGACTACCCGGATGGTGAACATGGCTTTGAACGGTGAGTTTCGCAGTGACTTGATCAAGCGCATCCGGCAACGGGCGCTGGATATGGGTCTGAAAGAGAAAGGAAAGGAACAAGTAACTGTATTAAACTAAGGAAGTAAAGACAATGGAAACGAGCATTTTACAATGGAAAGAAGGGGGTATCCGTACGGATGCAGATGATTAAGGATGAGCCTTGGTTTGCGGCTAAAGATCTGCGCGAGGTACTGGGTATTAAGAATAGAGATGCCGTCCAAGGATTGACGACGATGCAGGGGGTGAAGCATACCGACACCCTGGTGGAAAGCAGGAGCTCACGTTCGTCAACGAGTCGACGATGCGCTGATCTTTCAGCGGAAAGCCGCAGGCGCGGGCGTTCCGGAAAATGGGTGACGGGCGAAGTGCCGCCGAGCCTTCGGAAATATGGTTACTACGTGGCGCCGAGGCAAGCTGACCGACTGAGGCAACGGAAGAGCTCGAACGGGTGATGATGGGGCGGATGCAGCGCTACCCGTCGCGGCGGGACTACATACAGGTGGCGCGCTCGACGGGTTACCCGGTGGTTCGTGCAGCGGGTAGTGGCTGGTCAGGCCGGCGGGCATGCCGAGAGCGTGATGCTGGCTTTGCAGGAACGGGCGCTGGAAGAAACCGTCGGGTAGTGAATCCGCTGTCGGAGGCGCGGATGACGTCCGTCATCGAACAACTGAATGGCAACGAAAAACGACGCGATGGAAACGAAGTATGAATCCGTAATCGGCGAGTTGGGCCAGCAGTTGGAGCTGGCGCGGGCAGACGCGGAACGATTGAAGAGGAACTGATGGACGAGCGATCGTCCCAGGCGGCGCACCCGCTATATGTGGAGTTGCGTGCGCAGGCACGTATCGACGCGCTGAGCGATGCGATAGAATTGATCATTAACAGCTGAAAAACGAAAAGTGAAAAACGAAATGAATACGGATAAGGATGTGAGGCGGGTGGAGGCCTCGGAGGTGGAGAGCGCGCTGATTCTGCGGGCTGATGAGATGGGAAATGAGCTGCGGAAGTTGGTCAAGGAGAAAGCTGAGGATCGTGCGGCGGTGTTGGTTACGATGGATCTGATGGACGGCGAGGAAGAGTCAGAGGCTATGGTCATGGTGTGCGGCCAGGGCAACATGCTGGTAGAGCTGTGCCGGCTGATGTGGAACGATCCGCGGATCGGAGTGGCGCTGCGGGTGCTTTTTGATGAGTGAAATCGAGAAGATCGCTGAGCGATGAAAACAAGTGAATTGAGGCCCGGGGCGTGCCACTGGTACACGAGCCGGGTGGGACGAGAGGGTGCGCTATCTATACAGAAGGGCGGACGGCTGCTTCGTGTTCGACTCGGACGACTGGCAGTCGATCAGCATGACGGCTGAACGAGTGGGAAGAAAGGATTCGGGAGGACGAGACGTGGACGCAAACAAACTGATCATCGGAATGCCATATGTCTACCGGGCGAAGAACGGGAAGGATATGGTAGTGACGTCTCACGGATCAAACCTACGACGGGCGCTATGTATTTCACACCAGAGGATGGAAATATCGGTTCGTGTTTGGGCCGGATACGGTGAAGGACAGGTGTCGGAATCCTGATGATGAACATACAACAATCGATCGGAATTGTAGACGAAGGCAAGAGAATTGAGGCCCGGCGCGTGCTATTGGTACACGGGTCGAGGGCGGCGCGAAATGCTGCGATACCGATACCGGGAGCTGGATGTCTACTTGTTTGATTCGGACGAGGGGCAGTCGGTCAGACTGACGGCCGAACGGGTGGAACGATATATCCAAGGGAGGGCGTAGGGCTATGCTACGCATGTTTTTTGGGCGCGCCTCAGAATGACAAGCGGGGGATGGCTTCGGCTCGGATGCCCTGGGTGTTGCTCGTGCACCCTGACGGAGGAATGTGAGCCGGCTGTGGCACTGGTACTGTATGCCGCTTGGGCGGTTATGATCGGGCTGATCTGGTGGCGTGACCGGGAACGAATGAAACGAATAGCCGACTACTTGGGCGAGGATTAGAAGAATACTTTTTTGCTCGACATAGATGCTTATTTCAGAACTGTTTGACGAGTCCCTGGCGGGTGCCTGATCCCTGAGGGGCGCTGGTTCAGGGTTTTGACGGCCGAAAGTGGCGTGGGGTTCGACTCCCCGAACCGGACATTGAAAGGAGACAAAAAGAACGATGCCCGCTTACGCATATATAGATGGTGCTCCCGCCCTGACGGTGAATGACTGCGTGAGTCGGGCTGACGTATCGGCAGTTTTGTTATGACAGACAAAACGGCGATGTATCCATCATCAGCCAACGCAAAGGGAGGCGAGATCTGGTGATCGACGCGCGGTCGATCCGTCGGGCCGACCAGCTGCGGATGATCGAAAGGGTGATGGGCGCGTGCCGCGCGAGGAACACCGGGGCGCTCTACACCGTGGACATGGATCGGGAGGCGGGAGGCCTTCGCCGCTTATGCGAAAAAGCAGACGGAGCACGCCTCTCGGAGGATACCGTCCGGCAGTCACGCCAAAGCCTCGACTTCAACGCCCTCGGCGACGGGCTGCGCCGACAGACGGAGGCTGCGCGGCCAGTGGGTCGAAGCTCAAGAAAGGGGCTTACTGGCAGACGATGCTCCAGTGGCACACGGAGGAATGCCGGCGGTCGGCCGAAACGTACATGGCGTGGCCGTCCCCGAGTACACCAACGCACGCAGCCTCGAGCGCGCCTTCCGCCATATGGCCGAGGGTACTCTCGCTGCTGCCCCGCAACATGGGCAACGATGCGGCGCGGAAGGTGTCCCGCCGGGCTGAAAACCTGATCGTGGCGCTTTGGCGAACGAACGACAAGCCGTTTGCAGCCCGAGTGCACGAACTCTACATGGAGTTTGCGGCGGGCGATACGGAGCTGTTCGACCGGACGACCGGCGAGGTGTTCCGCCCCGAGGATTACCAGCTAAAGGCCGCCCGCAGGCGGTGAGCTGCTCGACCATCCGGCGGTACCTGAAAAACGTGGTCAACGAGACGGGCCGTCTATGCCGACCGCAACGGCCAGTTCGACTACGCCAACTCGCAGCGCCCGAAGCATGTGGCGACACAATGGCCGGTTTGCCCTCTCCAAAATCTCGATGGACGACGCCGTCCTGTCCCGAAAAGCACCCGCGGCTGGGTGGCCAAATACCTCTGCGTGGACGTCGTCTCGGGCTACTGGTTCCGCCTGCCTAGCACCGTGGGCACGCCCACGTTGAGACACCGTGATGGAGGCCTTCCGCAACGTCTTTTGCGAGCTCATGGAGCTGGGTTTTGCCCATGCTGGCCGAGCTGGAAGTAGAGCATCACCTGATGCAAAACATCGAATGGCTGCCCGAGGCCTTCCAATTCGTCCGATTCTGTTCGTCGCCACCGAGAAACGGGCTGAGCACAACATCCGGTCGCTCAAATGGGGCACATCGAAGAAGCAAGGGTCAACATGCGCGGCCGTTAGTACGGCAAGGCGGAGGCCTTTCAAAGCGTGCGCAACAAGGTGACTGGCGATTTTCATCGATCCCACCTTCAACCGCAAACGATCATTGCCGACGATTTGGCAGACATTGAGTTGCATAATAACGCCTTGCATCCACGGCAGAAAGAGTTTCCCGGGCTGACCCGCCGCGAGGTGCTTTTCGAAACACGCCAACCTGACGCTGCGTCCGATCGCGCCGGAAAGGCTGGTATAAACACATCGGCAACGTGACGGAAACGACCATCCGCAACAACGACTACGTGCGGGTAGCCAGTGCCGAGTTCGCCCTTGCGGACTTCGATATGCTCAGCCGCCTGACCCCGAACGATCGGCGCGTGACGGCCTCACTGGCTGCCCCTCGAGGATGGCTCAGTGCCGTGCGTCTCACCTCTATCAGGGCGATGTCTCAGCATCGGCCAGGCGACAGCTCGGGCAGCAATGGCATACAACGAATGCGCCGCGGAACGCACTGCAGGCGGACGAGGCGCGGATGCTCGTGCAACACAAGCGGGCGGCGCGATTCGACCGGATGATCCGCGAGCGACGCGAAGAGATTTCCCCAGGTGGGTCGGGTGGATCGGGAGACGGCTGAGGCTGTGGTCGCGGCGCCCGTCCAAATCGTCGAAACCCGTCAGCCGATCGGCTACGAGGAAGACGAATTGACGGCATCGATGGAGGATTGGGCCGCCCGCGCAATCGATCAAATTGTAAACACACAAAGCACACATAAGAACTGCATGGTAACGAACGAATACAAAGAGAAAATCCTGGCTGAACTGGCCGTGCGTCGGGCAAACTTCGACGGCTCGGACGCCCGCTTTCGCCGCCACGCTTTGGCATAGGCAGCGCGCAATACAGCCGCATCAAACGGGGGCGAGACGGTCGTGCTGGCTGACGAAAAGTGGATCAGCATCGCCCGCCGCTTGGGCGTCGGCCTGACCGATGCGCTGGCATGGCAGACGGCCGAAACGCCTGTCTTCAAATACATCACGGCGCAGCTCGAAATGTGCCAGACGAACAGCCTTTCGGCTATGCTGTGCGACCTGACCGACATCGGAAAGACCTACACCGCCCGGCACATAGTCAAAAACGCATCGCAATGCCGTCTACGTGGATTGCTCGCAGGTAAAGAGCCGTCAAAAGCTGCTACGGGGCATCGCCCGAGAGTTTGGCGGGTAGCACGGAGCTTCGCGGACGTGTATAACGACCTCGTGTTCACCTCAAAACGCTCGATCGGCCGCTGGTCATCCTCGACGAAGCGGGCGACTCTTGCCTACGAGGCTTTTTCTCGAAATCAAAGCCCTGTGGAACGCCACGGAGCACTGTTGCGGGTATTACATGATGGCGCAGATGGCCTCAGCGAAAAGATCCGCCGAGCCATCGACAATAAGAAAGGGCTACGCTGAAATCTTCGGCCGCTTTGGCAAGCGCTACGGCAAGGCGTCGTGCCCACGGCCCGCGAAGAGGCCGAGCGCTTCTTGCAACTGACGGCGGCGATGATCATCAAAGCCAACGCCGGGGCGGATACGGATGTGAACCGCCTGCTGCGCCGCCTGACGGGCGAAGACAATACGCCATCCCTCCGACGCATAAATATCGAACTCGAAAAGGGCATGAAACGGGCATTGACGGCGCGCACGTGCTGACCATTAAAGTTCAACACCCTCGGGTTCGACGGTGTATGGCGTGATGCGGTGGGCGAGCCCGAACTGACGGGCAGCTGGATCATCTATGGCGACACGAAGAATGGCAAAACGACCTTCGCGATGATGCTATCCGTTATCTGACCGCTCGGCCGCGTGGCCTACAACAGCGTCGAGGAGGGCACCCGCGAACGATCCAGATGGCTGTCGACCGTGCTGGAATGCTCGAGGCGGGTGCCCGCTGGATACTGCTCGACCGCGAAAGCAAGGATGAGCTTTTGCGAAAGGCTGCGGCGGCAACGCAGTGCGGACATCGTCTTTATCGATTCCGTGCACTCATGGATCTGAAGTTTTCAGAATACAGACCCTCAAGCGTCGCTTTCCCACGAAGCTGTTCGTCTCACATCGAGTCACGTAGACGGCCGTCGCCCCTCGACGCCCACGGCCCTGCGGCATCCTGCGCGATGCCAACGTGGCCTCCGCATCGAAGGGTTCAAAGCCTTCCCCACGAGCCGTTATGGCGGCGGTCGGCCAGTGCGGTGATCTGGGACAAAAGGCGTGATGAGATACTGGGGCGAGAAAAGGAGGAAGCAGGGCGGCAAGGCCGCCCGGTGAGTTGCCATGGGCTTCGCCCGGGCAGTTAGAAGAAGTAGAGAATGATGAAAACAATAGACAACGATCACCGGAAGCGGGCAACTGCTGAAGCGCTCTCCACATGCTGCTAAACAGGGCGCGGATCGATGATGACGGTAAGCGCGAAACTCGCCCGTATGGCGTAGAGCATTCCTCGGAAATGGATTGCGCGGGCTGGCGACGTGTAGTAAACTGGCCGTGGCGATGACCCCGCGGGCGTCCGAGGCTGACCGCTGGCGCAAGCGGTGATGGCCTCCGTGTTCGCCTACCGTCAAGCAATGGACTATGAGGCGGATGTAAACGGGTAAAGCGCCATTGCCTGTCGGGCGGCCGGGGCGACGAACTTCAACCGCATCCCGCTGATCGTTTACGCAGCCTTTACAACGCCTTTATGCAGCGTAAAAGACATTGAAAAGGTCGGCCGAATGGCGGACACACCTCAGGGCGGCGGGGGGCTTCTATGAGATGTTCCCCGACGGACGGAAAGATCCCTCGCGCATAAACAGATAAACACCTAAACGCATAAACAAAAATGACAACAGTAGAAATGACGGCTGAGGAGCGTAAGAGTTTGAGGCCTGCAAACTGGCCAAAGAGAAGAAAGCAGCGGAGGCCAAACGGAAGTCCGATCGCGGGAGCTTACACGGAATTGGTGGATGAGACGATCGCGGCCGTAATGCCCGGAGCTGACGAATATCAGCGAGGCTATCGCCCAGAAAAGACGGCCGCGGCGGAGGCCTTCCGCGGGGCATTAGAGATGAAGGCGGGCTGTTCGGCGTGAAAGACGATCAGCAGTCGCACACGTTCACCAACCCGAGGGCACGATGCGCATCACCATCGGGCACTACATGCTCGACAATTACCGCGACACGGTGAACGAGGTATCGCGATGGTCAAAACGTACATCGAATCGCAGGCTCCGCGACGATGCCAGCCGCGCGCTGGTCAAGGCCATCCTGCGGCTGCTGTCGCGCGACGAGGCGGGCAATCCGAGGCCTCCCGCGCGCTACAACTGCAAAAGATGGCTGAGGAAACGGGCGACGAACGCTTTATAGAGGGCGTGCGCATCATCCAAGAGAGCTACCAACCCACGCCCTCGAAAGACTACATCCGCGCGGCGGTACGTGACGAGTCGGGCGCTTGGGTGGCCATCCCTAAGCATGACGGACGTATGATCATCGCAGTAGACTTTGACGGAACGATCCACGACGGCCAGTGGCCGAGGATCGGCGAGGCGATGCCTGGGGCGCGTGAGGCGATCAACACCCTCTGCGTGCCGAAGGGCACTACATCATTATCTCGACATGCGCGCGAAGGGCGCCAGCAAACGGAGATGGTGAACTGGCTGCTTGAAAGGGCATCGGTTTCGATCGAATCAATGATCATCGGCCGGACGAGGTGGGACCATGGCGGCGACGCGCGCAAGGTGTATGCGCATTGCTACGTGGATGATAAAACGTAGGCGGATGCTCCCGTGGAAAGATATTGCTGCGTGGATCCGAAGCCGGGAAGCGATCCTACTGGGGGCGTCTTCGGACGCCGGCGAAGTTTGGCCGGGTACATGCCTGCGAAGTTTGCCGGGCGCATGCCGCCGAGAATAACACATCGGAAACGGTCAGCGAGGAGTAAAACAGGATGGGCAGCGGGGATGATCTCATATCGGTCTGTTCGATGGCATCGGCGGGTCTGGCATGGCGGCCGCATGGTGCGGGCATCGAGACGGTCGTATCGTGGAGATCGGCGCATTCTGGTTCTGACGTGTTGGCCTCCCTGTCCCCCGCGCGCCCATCATCATAAAGACATTCGTACACTGACAAAACGATCATCGATGAAAGACTTATTCCACGATTCGGCACCGACTATGGCCGCCGTATGACACTCACTCGGGGCTTCCGTCAGCCATTCAGTTCAACAGGAAGCGTCGCGGAGCGGCGGATGACCGTTATCTCTGGCCAGAAATGCTGCGCATTATTGGTGACGTCCGACCGCGCTGGGTTATTGCAGAAAATGTTGCTGGCATCCTTTCGATGGTACAACCCGCTCACGCCGTTACGCTGGAAAGCGAGCCCGATCTGTTCGGAGCGGGTAACGAGCTTCAAACGAAATGCGGGCACATACACCGTCCACCGGATCTGCAAAGACTTTGAAGCCATCGGATATACCATCCGGCCGGTGGTTATTCCGGCTTGTTCCATCGGGGCACCCCACAGGCGCGACCGAGTGTGGTTCCTCGCTCCAATGCCGCCGCGGACGGTGAATATTGAGGACACGACTGTAACCCTGCCTGCGCGCTGCTTTCCAACGCCACGAGCAAGCCTCGAGGCTCGCGGGGCTGAATGTGAACAACAAGAAAAATGGCAGCGAAGAAGGGGGCCAGCTACTGGAGGAAGTCGGCTGGGTTCGTAGTCCGCGCGGTGTTTCCGGGATTTTCCGAATGAATCACCGGTTCGCACTGACGATGATGGGATATGCCCCTGAATCACTGCGCCGCCGGATACGAGCGGATTTTGCGGACCGTCTGTCTGATGATGAAATCGAAGAAGCTATCCACCGCGCCGATAAACGATTCAACGAAGAAGCCCTAAGAGCGGCCGGCAACGCGATTGTCCCGCAAGTGGCTATGCGAGATTATACGGGGGATCGTAGAGATAGAGCGGGGAGACATTTTCCTGACGTCAGGGAAAGAAGCAGACAAGGTATAAGAGTAAGATGTTATAAATTTCTTTTTGATTGGGGCGGCTCGGAGTCCGGGATGGATAGGCCGCCTTTGCGTATATAGGGCGGGTGACATTGTGTCTATCTTTTCACCTGCCAAATCGTCGCCCTTTCCCTCCGCTTTTGCTTCCTTTGCAAAAAGCAAGGACAAGCAATCAATGATGACCGGACAGAGCCAGACGAAAGAGACGGAGGGAAATCCTTCCATGTGTTTGACACGGGTGGAGCGTCGCGAGGCGCGCCGCCGGTTGCTGGCAGCGCGTTTCTACTATTGACAGAGGTGCGCCGTCGCCGCTTCGATGATGTGATGCATATTCTGTCCGGAGCATGAGTTTTTTCGTAGACGAACGGTCTATTACGGACGTGCTGCGTGGAGTCAGCCACTACTTGTCCGACCTCACATACCCGCCGCGAAACGGCGGCCGCCCTCCGCCGTGCCTACCCTTCATGGAACTGGGAGGGGTAAAAACGCTTTCAATACCTTTTCTTATTCACCGGCCGCGTGCCAACCGACCACGCCGTGGGGGTGATAGCGACAACCTTACGCTGAGCCACGAAGTAACCCCTTCCACTGCGTCTGGGGCCGTCGGCCGGGGCGGGGAGTCCATCATCGAAGAGCTTAAAACTGTTCCTCGAGCCGTTGCATGTGGGGATTTCTTTTCGGCAATGTTGAAAAATCAGGTTGCCCGCCCGATTGAGCGGCCTCAAGGTTGCCTTCAATTCGGGCGAACTTATCCGGTTTGGCTCGTTCGTCGGGTGCGATAGAGATGATGAATTTCCGTTCGATGGCCTTTTGCAGGAAAAGCGGCTGAACACTTGATCGTAGAAGGGATCCTGTAGCTTGTTATTCTCGATGTAGTTGTAGATCGTCGTACGGTCGCGGACGTAATCCTTTTTGGTAGTAGTACCAATTGACGAACTCATCATTGGTGACATGGTCGAGGAAGGCCGTAATGACGTATAGGCGGCCATCCAAATACCCAAAAAGCACGTTCGACTTAAACGATCCGAGCGCTTTCACGCCCTTGCGGTGCGTCGTACGATTGGAGGGCGCCGGGTCGCCATAACTAATGAGGAAAGGAAACTTATTAAGCGGGGCACGGCGCCCCATGTGATCTCTTTTGAGTACGTCCCTTCAACCACCGGGTTGTTGGAAGCATTCCTTTTGCACCGAGGCGGCCGACACCTGCGCGAGTACCCTCGTCGATCATCGCCTCCGTATTCTTTTCCGGCCAGACCGAAACGCCCTCAGCAAAAGTCCCGCTTGGGATCGGGTCGGCGGATGTCTACCATTCGGATATTAATGATGTCCCAATTCCCCAACGAGCTTATTCCGCCCGGCCAGCCTCACGGGCACGCGCACCGGCTCGGGCAATACAGCAATCGCGGGCGATGATGTTGCCGCACCAAATAACCAACAGGGGCTCGCTGAAAGAGCGTGTAAAGTAGAGGGCTTGCTCTGGTCCAGTTCCATTTGTCGGCGATGATTTCAGGATTGCGGCATTCCTCGTCCGTATCGAAATCGTCGGGGGCGGCTGCGGCCGCCGGCGAATCTGGCCGGGTACACGCACAGCCTTTCCCACGTCTGTTGATCAAAACGCGTACTTTCGCCCGCAGTATTAAACAATCAACGAAAGGAAACATGAGAATTACTGTCATTACACTGTTAGCGCTGCTTATCGTGGCAGGCGGGGGCATGTGCCAAAAAGAATGTGTGGATCTTTAAATCGAAACCGAGCGATATTGTTGTCTCTGGGCTGTTTGCGGGTAAAACGGTTAGCCTAGAGATAATGGACAAACGCGTCATTGATGGAAAAACGAAGGTGAAGGCCACGTTTGAAGACTTGCGGTCTGCCCTTTCGGAAACACTGAAGCGCGCTTGCCCTGAGGCAACCTTTTTACGGATACATCCACGGATACCGTGGCCATTCCTCTAAGGATTGCTGTAGAGCGCTATGACGTTCGCTTTTACTGGAGTGGTTTTTACGGGTATCGCCCGATACCGCATCCGCGTAGGCAACTCTGAGGATAAAGTGATCGAAGGGCTTTGCCACGTGGCAACTTATTTGGAATGGCTACGGCAAAGAGTGTCACGCGAGAGCTTCGATGATGCAAGCCGAAAACTGCTTGATTACCTCGTGACAGCAACATCAGAGTAGTCCCAACTTTTTTGGGCGACTCAGGAGTAAATGGGATTGGTCGAAAGATCAGTCCCATTTTGCGTTTATAGCGTTACCCTTTTGGGGCAGATTCACCCAGCCCTCCTCTAACACTCTCCGAGCAACGAACTGGCAGGCTTCAAGTATTCTTCCTCCCGGCCTTATGCAAAGAGCCGCCGATTTTAACCGTTAAAACCGCCTGAATCCGCGGTTCTTTACACGTCGATTTGCGGGGCGTCTGAGCGCCCTTCACCTTTGCCGCCGAATCAACAAACAACTAACAACTGAACCCCCAACAACCAAACACCACCAACACCTAACAACGAACAACCAAACAACTAAACAACACCAACAACCAACAAACATCAGTATGGACAAAGATTTAGAGATTAAGACCGTCGGGCGAAGAAGCTCGACAACGCGATGCACGTGACCTATCACACCGAGATGCACGGCATCCTCAAATCGGCCGACCAGCCAAGACCGGCATCCAGCCGAGATCGTGACCGACTACAACGGCGGCATCACCGAAGAGACCGAGCTCAACCGCGAGGCCCAAGCCGACGCCCTCACGGCTGAGCTCGTGAAGGCCGACACGGCCCGCGATCGCGCCGTGCAGTACCTCTTCGCCACCGTCCGTGCCGCCCGACTCTCGCCCGACGAGGCCGTACAGAAAGCTGCCGCCGCACTCATGCCCACCGTCAGCGTCTACAGCGGTGCCCCACCGAGGCGGCCGACCGCGAGACGGCCCTCATCTCCGGCCTTGTGGTCGACCTGAAGAAAGCAGAGCTCACGGCCCACCACCACGCTCCACCTCGCCGACCATGCCGGCCCAAGCTCGAGGCCCTCAATAGAGGCTTTCGCCGACTTAGCCAGCAAGCGAAGCGACGGACGCGCAGCCACCCGCCTGCCGCTGGCCTCTAAAGTCCGCCCGCGGACCGACGCCGCCTACAGAGCGCATCCCTCTTCACCCCTGCGCTCCAACTACCTTTTCGGCCAAACGCCCATCGAGAAGCCGGCCATCGAGGGCCCTCGCCGCCCGACTCAACCAGCGCGCCGCTGAATTGGACGCCGCCTGGAAACAGTCCTCCGCCCAGAAGAAGCGCGCGCCCCGCAAACCGTCTGTTCCCAAGGAGCCGAAGCAGCCGAAGGAGCCCAAAGACCCGAAGCAACCGAAGCAGCCTCAGGACCGAAGAAGCCGGGCGGCGACCTGAAGAGCCTGACCAGCCGAAGGGATCCGAAGCAGCCGGGCGGTGGCTCCGGCGAACCAGCCCCAACCGGGCGGCGAGAAACCGAAGAAGCCGGGCGGCGACGGCAATCCGGACATCACCTTGCCGGAGGAATAAGTGTTTATGTGTTGGGGCCTGGCGGCCCTGTTTAGGTGTTTAGTTGTTGAGATGTTTAGTTGTTGAGATGTTTAGTTGTTGAGATGTTTTGAGTTGTTGAGATGTTTAGTTGTTGAGATGTTTAGTTGTTGAGATGTTGAGATGTTGAGGTGTTGAACCACTGTGTCAAACCAACGAACAACAGATAAACAACTCAACAGGCCGGAGGCCCTCAACATCTAACAACGACCATGTACCAGTGTGTAGGGGCGAACTGTATTCGCACATGTACCCGCCCCGGAATCATTCGCCCTTATTAGGCGGCCCCCAACGGGGCCGAATGAATATAGTCTGGCGCCCGTCCCTGTCGGGACGTTTGTGGGGCGTAGTGCAATACGCGCTACACAGACGCGCAAAATGAGGGTCGCCGCGGACCTAAATCCTGTTTTTTGACGTGAAATGACCCTCGCCGCGGGCTTCAAATCGATTTTTAGCCCAAAACGAGGGTCGCCGCAGGCTTCAAAACGATTTTAGCCCAAAATGAGGGTCGCCGCGGGCTTAAATTCCGTTTTTGGCCCAATCCGAGGCGCATTTGGGGCTTCAAATCGGTTTTGGCGCAATCCTCGGCGTGCAGGTTTGAGGCCGCGGGTGCGGGGTCGCCGCTAAAAGTGACAATACAATAACAATTAAACGATGATGTACAGAAATGAGACCACGGGGCGGCGGTACACGTTCGTTGCCCCGGACAGTTTAGACGGGGCCAGATGGGCCTCGGGGCCTTTCCCGGCCGCGGCGCTGCGCCGGCTACGGCGGACGGCATCATCGGTCACGATTGCAATCCTTGCATCGTACCGGTGACTGCCAATGACCCGACCGAGCTGCGCGCCTTCCCGCAGGGCATTCAGCCCTGCCTCCATGCTGATCGTGGAAAACGAGGACCGATAAACCGGTGACCGTTTCGGGCATTCCGTGCTACGGGGATACGGTGATGATGTACACCGGCGGCGCGGACAGGTACGTCCGTCTGGGTGGCTCGGCCCCGTGGGTGAACCCCTACGGAAACGGCGTCAAAGCCGGAAGAATCTACGGCGGTGGAAGCCTCCGAGGCCGCAAGGCGCCCGAAACGGTGGGACCTTCCGAGGCCACAAAGGCGGAACCATCCACGGGAAGCAAAGGCCCCAAAGGCCGACCCACAAAACGAATAAGTAACCCTGCCAAGGTGTTTCCCCTCACTTTTTGTTCGTTCCGAGGCTGCGCGCACTGGCTGACCTCTCCCGGCCGTGCGCGTGCCTTCTTCGACGACTCATGAGCTTACGGCTGGCTGCCCTCACACTCTTTGCGGCGACTGGCTGCCGCCTGTGGCGCATGCCGTACACGGAGCGCGAGATGACGCAAAGGGAAGTGACCGAGACGGTGCGCGATACGCTCGTGGTCATCGAACCCGATTCGGCCTGATCCGCGCCTACCTGGAATGCCAGTCGGGCAGGGTGGCGCTCTCGCGGCTGATCGCCGTGCCCGGTACGCGCATCGTGCCGAACGTGACGCTGACGGACGTCCTGACCGATACGGGCTACCGTGGTGCCCTGCTCGATGTGCACTGCCACGAAGACGGCCTCCGCCGGGTGATCGCCCTGCGCGACCGCACTGCATCCGCGAGCTGACCGACCGTGTCCGCACGGGTATGTCACGTGGGAGCGCCCTTCCGGTGGCACCATCGGGCGCTGATGGGCGGCGGATACGCCTTCCTGGCCCTCGTGCTCGGCACGGCCGCGTGGCTCGCTTTCCGGTTTATTCGTTGAGGGCTGAGCCCTGTTTATTCGTTGAGTCGTTGGTTTGCCAGAATTGTTTAGTCGTTCTACATCTCAACAACTAAACCGACTCAACAACTATGGCAAGCCAACATCTCAACAAGCCAACATCTCAACAATTCAACAACTCAACAACTCAACAACTCAACAATGAAAGAAAATCCGATCTGTCGGACTGAGCGCCATCCTGTTCGGCGACGTGACAGACGGCGGCGCTAAGATGCCGGAAGAGATGAAGTAGCTGGCCCGTACCTGAAGGGCACGGCCAACTTTACCACCGAACAGGATCAGACACAAGAGTTCTTTTGCGAGGAAGAGCCGGATGCCCCGGTGGAATCCGTGATCTCGGAAAGAGGGATTGAAGATACTCACGTTTAACATTCTCGAATGGGATAACGCAGTGCTGCAAACCCTGTTTGGCGGCAAAGAGGTGGATGGCAAAATCAAGGATCTGTCTGGCACGGAGCATAACGTGAAAAAGTTCATTCCTCCGAAGGACTACGTGGAAGTGGAAAAGGCGCTCCGTGTGCTTACGCCTCATACAGGCAGGCTTCGACATTCCCCGCGCAAAGATCCTCGCCCGCTTCCAGTGGAACCTGACCCGTACGGAGATCGCGCAGATCGAAGTCACGGCACGCTACATGAATCCTGATGGGGGACGATAGTGGCACCTACGAGCCATTCAGCTGGACATAATGGAAGAGACGGAAACAAGCGGGCGGTCGAGATCGATGTGCCGACGCGCTGTTGGATACGGGGCTGCTGGTCAGGTGCCGGCGCCCCGTCCACTGCGCATGTTGGGGATAAAGGTGTTCCCGATGCGCTTTCGGCGCCCCGTCTGCTCCAACTGCTGCGCATTAGTCGGATGTATGTGCGCGCACGTCGACCTCGAAACGCTCGAAACGGGCGAGGCTGCCGCGGTGCTCACCTGCAGCAGCCCGAAAAACGGCGTCCGTGCCAGTCGGCTGATCGCCCTCAGGCTGATCCGTTCGGGGCTGATGAGTGCGCTGTCTCATCGTGCCGTGGCGGCCTCATCTGCGCCGACGGATGGATGCCCAAACGATGGCTGAGCTGGCCAAAGTGATCGTCCTGCTGAGTGGCGCGGGCCATTTTACGACTATTATCAGATCGATTGCTCATCTACAGGTGACGACTCCGAATCTGAGCCGGGGAAGCGACAGGGGAGTTAAGGGACGAAGGCCCCATAGCCCTTTTCGGCGCACTGTTCCAGATCGCCTCGCAAGGCGTTTGGACGTGGCGCGAACTGATGTATAAAGTGCCGTGGGCGTTGTGCTGGCGGCCATCAATGACCAACCCAAATACGGAAAAGAAGAAGCCGGCTGATGAGGGGTGAAATCACCTCTGAGGCCGAAGCCAGAAGTTTTTCAATCTGGCTTAAAACGGCGGGACAGCCTCCGCCCCCATAACCCACCAACAACTAACGAGAAAAAGGCCGTGGCCGACGAAAAACGATATACGTAACATTCGAGTTTCAGGGCAATCTGGATAAGGATGTCGACGGCGTGACGAACAGTCTCGACCGATTAGAGATAGAGGCCTCCAAAGTCCTAAAAAGATGGCTGAGGGAAGCAATCTCGTGTCGCGGGGCTTTCGTGTGCAAGCCGATGCCATCAATAAGCTGCCTGGGCCACTGAATACAGCCGCCTCGGGAGTGGGATCCCTCTCTAAAAGCCTTTGGAGCCCTCAAAGCCTCAGGGATTGTTTTTCTCCTCGACGCTATCGTCGTGGCCCTGCGATCCTTGGTGATGTGGTTCAACTCGTCTGTTGAGGGACAGATGGAGTTTGCCCGTACCTCTGGCTATCTTTTCTGGTGTGATGGGGCAGCTTAGGGAATCGCTCATTAAGCTCGGCGAAACGATCTATAACGCCGTGATAAAGGCTGTAAACGATGTATGTGGAGCCATCCTGTCGAATCTCGCCAACCGCATATTGGGTCTTGGGGATATGTTCAAGGGGCTGAGCAAGATCATTTTCTCAGGGCTTTACGGAGGGTTTTGACGAGCTTAATGCCGGTTTTTCAAAAATCTACTGGGGAATAGATCGTCCCAATGAGCGCGTGTCTGATTATCTCACGTCTATACATGAAGCCGCCAAAAAACGGCTGAGTTGAGTGTAGCTGGGGAAAAGCTGTCGCGTGACCGTAGCGAATGGCGGGTGGAAGAAGCGGAAAAAGAGGCCAAAGCGGAAAAAGCTGCGCGAACAGATGGAAAGCGCCAAAGGCAAAAGGCGGATCCAATTAGCCAACGAATACAAGGCCGTCGTCAATGAGATTTACGACGAGCGGAAGCGGCAACCTACTGAGGAACTACATGCATGCAGGAGGCCAAAACAAACTAACGACAAACAGTCTGGAAGACATCGACAAGGTGAACCAGCTGAAGAGCCTCTCTGATCAAATTGGACACGGATCGGGAAAAGGAACTGGGCGCTATAGACAAGGCGGCGCGTTCCGGCTCCGGAAGAGGTAATAAGGATGCAGAAAAGGCACTTCGCGAACAGCAGGAGCGGCTCAAACTGCAAAAAGTCCTATCAGCGGGAATGGGAGAATAACCAACTCGAGTTTGCGCAAAAGCAGATCGACCTGCTGAATGACAGCTACTACAAACAACGCCAGCAGGCCGAACTGAACAAGAAGAAGGAACTGGCTGCCATCAAACAGCAGGAGGAGGATATGCTGAAGGCCAAACGAGAGGGCCTATGGCAAAAATGCGACCCTCTCGGAAGGAAGAAACGACCTACTTCAAAAACCTCGTCGATCTGGCCGAAAAAGTCTTATAAGAAGTCTGCGGCTGAGATTGATGAAGCCGTCAACGGCGCATTCAAGGAAGGGGCGCTTGCGCTTTGCCGATGAGCTGGCTGTGCAGCTGGATGACATCGACAACTACTACAAAAAGAGCGGCTGCAGATGGCGGAAAACAATGAGAAACTGATCGCTGAACTCACCGTCGCCAAAGAGAAAGAGATCACGCTGGCCAAAATAGCTATACCGCGGAGATGCTCAATTATGACATTGAGATCACCCGTAAGCAGATGGCCAATGCGGAATCTTTCTATCGCTGGGGAAGCGGATCGTCGCAAAAAGCAACTCGAGGAAGAGCGCCGGGTGCAAAGGAACGCCTGCGGCTGATGGAAGAGCGGTACAAGCTCGCCCCGACGGATAAAGCTGGCTAAGGAAATAGCCCTTGCCCGCGAGGAACTCGAAGCCCTAAACAAGGAACTCGGACGCATCCCGACGCAAAAGCTGTCCGAGGTGCTCGGCGCCTTCGGGCAGATGGCCTCGGCGCTGGGCGGACTGAGCGGCAGCGTGGGTCAGGCCTTCGCGGCAATCGGTTCGAGCCTCGCCGCCGCCAGCGAGATGCTTTCCCGCGACATGGATACGACACGGGGCAGGTGGGCGCCATCAGCACGGCTATCTCGGGTACAGCCACGCTGATCAATATGATCACCGCAGCGGCCGAAAAACGCCGCGCCGTGGAAAAAGAGTTCTACAAAAACTCGATCGCCTTTGCCCATGAATATGCCCTGTCGCTGAATGAGCAATTGCACCTGCAAAGCAAGTCGGGCGCCTTTGTGCGCAACTACGCCGGCGAGATCAAAGACAGCTTCAAAGCGCTGAATAAGGCAATGGATGGTTACTCCGATGCCATCGGCAAGCTGCATGAGGGGCAGGCCAACGTCGACCTGCGCAACGTAGTCGACGGCAACAATGTAGCCAAAGGGCGGCCACGGGGGGCACTGGGCCGGAGCGGCCATCGGCTCGATCATTCCGGGCATAGGGAACGGGCCATCGGCGCCGTGGTGGGAACAATCGGCGGACTGCTTGCGGGCATATTCAGCAAGAAGAAAAACAAGGTCACGGATGATCTGATGAAGGTTTTTCCCGGGCCTTGCTGGACGAGGCGGGCAACCTGAATAAAGAGCTGGCGAAAACACTGATCAACACCGATCAGGTGGACGATAAGACGAAGCAGCTGCTTCAAAACGCCCCTCGATTGGCAGGATGCCGTCAAAAGGCGGAGGAAAGCCTCGGCGAGATCGCCACGAGCCTTGCCGGCGACATTGGTAACAACCTGCGCAACGCCATCGTGGGGGCATGGAAGGCGGGCGAGGATGCCAGTAAGGCCATGTTTGCCACGGCGTCCGACCTCGCTTTGAAAACTTTATCACGCAGTTGCTGTATTCGGCCATCTTTTTCGGACGTGTTCGAGGATTTCAAGAAGAACCTTGTCGAATCGCTAAAGCCCGGCGGCGATCAGGATGTACTCGACGACTTCGATAAGCTGATGGAAGAGATGACCAAGCGCGACGACCGATACATTGAGCTACTGGATATAGGTCAAAAAGCGCGCGAAAGAGCGCGGCTACACCAAGTTCGGCGAGAAAGATGATAAGGCGAAGGACAGCCGCACGGGCACAATGAAGGGCATCCAAAGCATTACACGGGACACGGCTACGGCCATCGAGGGGCGGCTGACGGCGCTGCTGATCTATCAAGACGCCATCAAACTGTCCGTAGGGGATCAATCTAGACTCTCGTGGTAGGTGTAGCCATACCGACAGAGATACGTGACAATACGGCCTACTGTCGACGCCTCGAGCAGATCGAAAGCGGCATCGGCAGTATGAAACGCGAACTGGAGACAATCAATTCCCGCGGGGTCATCCTGCGAACAGCATAACGGATAAGACGGAAATGAAAACGAATATCTACATCGATGGAACGGACGCCCGGGCGGCCTTTGGCGTGTGGGTGGTACGGGGCGGGGGTCCTACGGGCCCCGGCGAATTGGCCGGTGGCGTCTTCGGACGCCGGCGCAATCGGCCGGGTACCCGTGTGAGGGGCGAGTGCATTCGCCCCCATGAGACGCCCCCGTAGGGCCGAATAAATATGTCTCGACACCCGTCCCTGTCGGGACGTTTGTGGGGTGTATGCTGTTGCGCCCCTACACGGATACCTCAAAACTCGCATGAGTTGCACCAAAAACCGTTTTGGAGCCCGAAACGTGCTCGAGGATTGCACCAAAAACCGTTTTGGAGCCCGAAAACGTGCCGAGGGATTGCACCAAAAACCGTTTTGGAGCCTGAAACGTCCAAGGATTGCACCAAAAACCGTTTTGAAGCCCGAAACATCGAGGATACTGCACAAAAACCGTTTTGGGAGCCCGAAAGCAGTGCCGAGGGATTGCACCAAAAACCGTTTTGGAGCCTGCGGCGAGGGTCGCCTGCGGGAAACTTAAAAGAGACAATACAACAACGATTAAACAATAGAGAAATAGCCATGTACACGAAATAAGGCTTTACTCGGGGCCCGCCCCCGGGCTGAAGCTTCGCTGCACCGGCGCACCGGCCCTGGCTTCATCCTGTATGAGTTTGAACTGAATTTGACGGTGATCCGATGAAAATCTACGATAAAGAGGATGCGCTGATCCTCGATGTCGAGCCGGACGATAGCAGCTATGCCGAGGATCGGATCCATCAGACTAAAGCTGCTGACGCTCTACTATTCCCTGCCTGAATACGTGGAGATCCCGGAAGGGGCCTACACCGATTTCCGGGGTACGCGCTACCGGCTGGAAAGCGCGCAAAAATTCATCTGCCACGGCGACCGCAACTTCGAATACACCGTGATGATGGAAGGGCCAGAGGCTTCCCTGCGTAAATACAAAGTGCGCGACACGACGATTCAAAACCTGCTAAAGTTTGCCTATACGGCCAAAACCGCGGGCACACTTGGAGCTGATCGTGAAGGCACTTAATCGCAGGGGATAGCGGCTGGACGGTGGGCGGCCGCATTGAGGCGACGGAAAAGACGCTTTCACACAGCCACACCTCCTGCGCCGATGCCCTGCAAATGCTGGCCGATGAGTTCAAAACGGAATGGGAGATCCGGGGCAAAGCCATCTACCTGCGCCGCGTGGAATACAACAAGGCCAAACCCGCTGCGCCTGCGTTACGGGCGCGGTGCGGGCTGAAGCCGGGCGTATCGCAGAGACAATTTCGGGGCAAAAGAAGCCCTGCGAAATCCTGCTTGTACAGGGGCGGGCGGAAGAATATCGATGCCTCGACCTATGGCAGTGTGGAATTGCTGCTTCCAAAGTCGCAAACGATCGCCTTCGATGGGACGAAGTTCGCCGATGAAGCGGGCTTCAACGCCGCCACGGCGCGCAGCTACAAAACGGATGCGACAGGGTACGGGAGATCACCCGTGCCGACCGGCCGCTCCTGACCTTTGTCGAGGATAGCATCGACCTGTCGCAGATCTACCCCAAACGTGTTGGCACGGTCTCGTCCGTCGAGATGATTGCCGGTAAAGATGGCCATGTGAATTACGACATCATCGACAGTTCCATTCCCGAGGCCCTCGACTACAATAAGGCGCTGATCAAAGGCCAGACGATGAAAGTCATTTTTCCAAAGCGGCAACCTGACGGGGGCCGGTGCGCCGGCACGGCGAGTATGGCCGGGTACCCGGTCAAACTTCGCAGGGCCCGCTAGGCCCCCGGCGGCACGGTCTACATCCCCAAAGGTGGGTGACACCTACGCCGTATTCGGTTGCTCGCTGCCCGACGCTTATGTGTGCGACAATGCCACACGGACGGGCGCTTCATGGGAGATGTTCCGGAGGCCGTACGGGTGAAATATGAAAACGAAGTAGAGCGATACACCTTTTTCCGCTGAGCTGGATGAGCTGTATGCCGACCGTCACTGGATAGAGATCGGCAGCCGCATCGTCAAAGGTGGATTCTGTGTTGCTCGAGTCGAGATAAGTACGCCCCCACGGACGGCCTGCTGATCCGCATCACTGCGGGTACGCACGCCGGTGAACACCCCGCGCCGCCCCTCAGTTCGAGCTCTCGAATGTGGCATCGCCGGGCAGCGTGTCGGGGCAGCTGGGTAAGATCGATCGCAACGAGGTAACAACGGAAGAGGGCTTCCGGCAGCTGCGCCACGAGACGGCGCGCACCTATGAGCATGCCAAAGAGGCGCAGGATATGCTGGAAAGGCGCTGGACAATTTTTCGGCCGGCGTCAATCCCATCTGGGTGCGCACGATGTCCGTATTGGTGGGCAACGAGTATCAGCAATTCATGTTCGTCGACAACCGGACGGAGACGCAGCGCGAAATCATCCCGCTGTTCTGAGATGAATAATGAGACGAAGGTGTTCACGGCCCCGGCAGCCATCACTGAAGCATATGACGATGGGCATCAATAAGACCTCATCAGCACACAAAGCGACGGATTATAAGTATTGGGATGTGGCCGGTTACACTTCGCCCTATCTCAGTGGCGAAAAAGTCGGCCTTTTTACCTCGTGGCCAAATGCGCCAAAGGCGGAGCGTCGGGCGAGTTCCTGTTGCAAGAGGCATACAAGTATGACCCGGGCGATGGGGCGTCTACGGACGCCGGCGAAGTTACCGGGTACATACCGGGGTGGGGAACGCAGCTTTGCTATGGCCTATGGATACACGGAAATCCTGCCGGGCAAATGCGCATCCGCAACATCATCAGCCCCGACGGCCGGACGTATTTCAACGTGGCTGAGGGGGTGATCGGCGAGAATATCCGCATCCGAATCGGGCTCCGTGGGATACAGCAACCTGACGGACAAACCGGATCTCTCGATCTATGAGACCCGTTCGGAGTTCAAGGTCTTTGCCGATCAGATCCGCGGTGAGGTGGGGGCGTATCAATGTCACGGCCGGGGAACAAAGGGATCAGCTCGCGGCGCTGCAAACGTGGTCGCAAAAATCGGGTGAACAGCCTGCTGAATCGGCAAGCAACGTCCGAGGATAGAGATCTTCCGACTGCAAACGGCGGGCTTTATAACCACCGCACAAGGTAATGCGCTCTACGCCTCCGCGCAGCTGGCCAACAGGGACACGATCGCCTCGTACATCACCCAAAGCCCCTCGGCGATCAATCTCATATCGCAAAAACATCTCCCTCTCTGGTCGCGCTGAGTTCAAGAGCCCGCAATCGCAACTCAATACGCAGCGGGAAAAGATCGATAACAAAGCCAGACAGCAGCAGTCTGGGCAGCCTCGCCTGGAGAAACAAAATCAGGGAAGGCAATGATGGATGAAACGATCATTGATGGGGGTATATCAAAACGAGTCTGATCGACACGAACAATTTGATCGTAAAGAAGGCTGCACAAATTGGTGATTTTTATAGTGAGGGGTGGTTCTCTCACGGTGGAACACTATGGGGATTATGAACGATCAAAAAGGAGTAAGTATTAGTCGAACGGCGGTGTCGATGTCAGAGATGGGAATTACGGATATACGAGAATCAGAGGCGGTGAGATCAGCGTAAAGCGGACGAATGGCGGGGAACGGTATCTATGGGCGGCGACGGCTTTAGCTATGAGAAAGGGGGCGCAGGGTTTATCGTCAAGATCTCCCCATTCCTCGGAGAGTGGCAGCCTCGCCTCCGTCTCAATATGGGGCCACTACCCCATGTGAACACGGTAAAGAAGGAAGGTGGGAACACCTTCAGGCAGCTAATGATCGAAGAAAACAAGTGGATCGTTTGCTGGGAATGACACAAACGAACAATCAAACAATAGACAATATGAAAAGAATCGATTTCAGCAGAATCAAATTGGAAGTAGAGCCCGGGCGCTTCCGAGGTGCTCGACCAGCGGCGGGCGTTCGGCAATACCATCTACGCGGAGTCGTTTACCCTCGATGTCGATGCGCTGGCACGTAAGGTGTACTTTGCCCCTGCGAGTCAAGGAAGAAACGTTTTCAGACGATGAATTTGCACTGCTTATTAGCGCCTCACCGGGAAATTCATTTACTCGATTATTCGAGATGTCAAAAACGCGGCGATCGACGTAAAAAGAGGGATGACGGCTATGGAACTGCAACGAATTATCAGATAGGGGCGTGACAAAGCATCGACGAGGTGGGCACGCTGTCGATCCGGTATAACATCACGGAAGAAGGCGGACGAACGATGGAATTGAAACGCCTCGATCGAGACGTGAGGATCGGAACCTCAGCAGTGTCCTCGGCCTTTCCGGATGGGCTGATCAGCATCACGGAAGAAGGCGGACGAACGATAGAATTGAATGACTCGATCGAACGTAAGGTTCAGGGAACCTCGGCAGTGTTTCGGCCTTTCCGGACGGGCGGATCAGCTTTACATCGATAAAGGAGCAACCTGTCCGACGCGGGAAAAAGAAGGCTGTGTTTGCTGCCATTGTGGACGAAGTGGCCAGCGCGTTCCGGTCTATGCGGCGGCGGTACGCCTGAAAAAGAAGGCAGCGCTGAAAGTCATCTACAACGGCCTCGTGCCTTTCCGTGGCTTTACGGCCATCAATCTGCTGGGCGTCGTATTCGCTCGGCGGGAGATATCGGCGCTATCCGAAGCCATCCTGCGGCATGAGGGCCATCCACAAGCGCAGATGCGCGAAAACGGGTTTCCTCGGATTCTACCTCATCTATATGCTGGAATGGCTATAGGGAATGCTGCGTCTCCGTGATGCTCTCACTGCCTACCGGGCTATCCGATTCGAGCGCGAGGCCTACCGCTATATGGCCGATCCGAACTACCTCACTCAGCGCCGCCCCTATGCGTGGACGCGGCCGGAAGTATAGACAACGAACCATTAACGATTATACGAAGTATGGACAGACAGTATTTGCAAAAGCAATCGGATGCAAAGTTTCGCATCGACATTACGGACCGAATGGGCAACCCCGTCGATCCAACGAAGTGCGATCTGCAATTTGAGTTTTACACGTCGCGGTCGCGGCGTATCGTCGTCGGGCGAAAGCTCGGCGAAGCGTTCCCACCGGGTCTGAAGGTGGATAATGGGCAGGTGGTCGTAGGCCTCGACAACCCCCGATTCACCGAGGGCCCCCTCTTAGCACGTTTCCGGACGCGCATCTATGATGCCGCCTTCCCGGATGGATTCTATGACATCGCCTCGGGCGAAGTGAACACAGGCATGAAGTAGTAGACAATTAAAGCAACGTAAGACATGGAAGGAAAAGAGTTTAACGTAACAGTAGCGCTCGACCAGCGGCTCGGGCGGGATGGCAAATCGGCCTATGAGCTTTGGAAAGAGCAGGGCGAAACGAGGCAGCGTGGCCGACTTTCTGGCTAAGCTGAAAGGCGAACCAGGAAGGAGCTGGCAAAAGTGCCTGCAGGCTTTGGGTGAGAGCAGGGCAACACGGGTAGCGTGGCTGACTATCTGGCTAAGCAGAAGGCGAGACAGGGCGACGCCGGTAAATCGACGTACGACGCTGGAAAGGGCGGGCAACGAGGGCAGCATGTCCGGACTTCCTGGCTAAGCAGAAAGGCGAACAGGGCGACGCCGGTAAATCGACGTACGACCTCTGGAAAGGGGCAGGCAACGAGGGCGGCATGTCGACTTCCTGGCTAAGCAGGAAGGCGAACAGGGGCGACGCCGGTAAATCGACGTACGACCTTTGGAAAGAAGCGGGCAATGAGGGCTTGATGTCCGACTTCTTGCTTCACGAAAGGCGCAGCCGGCAAGGATGTTATACGCTTTGGAAAGAGCAAGGCAACGAGGCAGTGAGGCTGACTTCGCTGCTTCACTGAAGGCGCAGCCGGCAAGGATGTTTATACGCTGGAAGAGCAGAGGCAACGAAGGCAGCGAGGCTGACTTCGCTTGCTTCGATGAAAGGCACAGCCGGCAAGGACATTTTATGCGCTTTGGAAAGAGCAAAGGCAACGAAGGTAGCGAGGCTGACTTCCTTGCTTCATTGAAAGGCGCAGCCGGCAAGGACGTTTATGCGCTGGAAAGACACAGGCAACGCAGAGGCGGCGAGGCTGACTTCCTTGCTTCGATGAAGGTGCCGCCGGCAAAAGCACGTACGACCTTTGGAAAGAGGCGGGAAACGAAGGCAGCCTGGCTGACTTTCTCGCTAAGCAGAAAAGGTGAACCGGGCAACGCTGGCAAATCGACGTACGACCTTTGGAAAAGAGGCGGGCAATGAAGGCAGCCTGGATGACTTCCTCACTAAAGCAAAAAGGCGAACAGGGCGACGCCGGCAAAAGCACGTATGACCTTTGGAAAGAGGCGGGCAATGAAGGCAGCCTGGATGACTTCCTCACTAAGCCAAAAGGCGAACAGGGCGACGCCGACAAAAGCACGTATGACCTTTGGAAGAGGCCGGCAGTGAAGGCAGCAAAGTCTGATTTCCTTGCTTCGTTGAAGAGCGGCGAAAAGAGGCTGCTAAGGTTGTTACGCAAACGGTCGCGCTTGAGGTCTCAGCTTGGAATACCGATACAAAAGCAGCTGATGGCGGCTGTGGAAGGCGTGACGGCTGAAAAATACACTTATCGTAAAGCCCCGCGCCGGCTTCGATTGTGGTTTATGGGAGATGCGGCGTTTATGCGGCCGCACGGGGAAGAAAGGCAGATTGACGTTTTGCGTGCGCCAAACGGCAGCCAGAAGGTCGCTAACCGTTAACGTGGTGATCTTATGATACTGAATACATCCATCACAAGCCATCAGCCTGAGAGCGCCTGCCTTCACCGGCATCGTCCACAAATACAACGTGAAGAACAACAATCCGCGTGGGCCCATTGAAGTCACTACAGGCACTAGGGATGCTCCAACGGTGAATGGTGTCTCTGTTCCGCTCTCTGCGAATATTGCAAGGGGCGCGTCGCGACAATCTTTTTCACCGGTAGCCAAAGTTTGAGCTGAACGCCACGCTGGTGGAGGAAGTTTCAGTGTAGGAACACAAAGCGGCATTCGGAGAGGCCGTTACGCTTTCCCGTACCACTGAGGGTATTTGCTGATCAGACGCGAGGGTGGTGGTTACGGCAGCCACTGCCCTGGGGGTGTCCCACCTGACCATAACCGGGGCGGGGCACCTTGTTTTTCTTTCTACCTACAACAACTAACAACAAACAATGGAAGTACTCTTTGAAGGCACCGGTGCCATGTTTCCCGTAATCACCGCGTGTTTCTATTCGTTTTAATCGCGCCATCATCGTAGACCTCATCAGCGGCATACGGAAGGCCAAAGAGAGGGCAAGCAGAGATCCGCTCAGAAACCGCTCAGCCGGACGGTCACGAAGTTCGTCATCTATGAGGGGCGCCGTGGTCGTACGACCATGATCGACTACATGCTGCATTTCTCGCATCTGTTTGTATTGATGAAGCTGCACCCCATCGTGGGGTTGCCCGTCATTACCTGTCTGATGAGTGTCTTTCTCTGCATCATCAAGTTCTCAGCGTACGCGAAAAGGCCGACGAAAAGACTCGCCGCCGCTCTGGGGCTATCGTGCAAGCTCGTGATTGAAGCCCCGCTTGGAACGGATAACCTCGCCGAGGATTCTACGGAAGAGCAGATGACACCTTGCCCAGCCACCAACCGCCCCTCAACAACCCAACAAATAAACGATTCAGCAACAATGAACACCCCAGCAAAACCACCATCCCGCCGGGTTTACCTGACCTATGTCCCTACAGCTACCTGGAGCAGCCGTCAAGGGTGCCTTTGGAATAACCACCAAGAGGCCGCATTCATCAAAGCCAGCGACCGCGCGCCTACTTCGAGGGCCGACAACACACTCCAGCGACGCCATACGCCAGCTGATGATCTCGATGGACGTGCTGGACACCGGCGCAGGCATGAAGCCCGTAGGCGACTACATTACTGCAACATCAAAGCACGCCGTGGGCAAAGCGGACGACTTGGAGATGACAAAGTGAGGCAGCCTCGATCCGTATGCCAACCACGCCAGCCAGTGGACTTTGCGGGCTAAATTACAGCTCATCCAGAAACCGCTGGCGCGTGAACCTCAAGACGGACACCCCCTCGAGGTGATCGACAAAATCGAGGAACGCCCGTCGTTTGGTACCCTCTTCAGTCCCGCCGCAGCACTGCACTCGGAGGGGCGAAGGCATCGATGACTTGAAGTTTGACTATCGAGAAGGCCATCGTAAAAAGCGTTACCGCGCCCTCGGGATCACGGACATCCACAGCGCCCGCAAGAAGTATTACTGCGAAAAAGATGACCGCCATCGGCCGGCAGGTGGCCCTTTACATGGCCGGCGGCGAGTCAGACGTGACCTACACGCCCGACTTCGAGCGCAAAGCCGTACCCGTTCCACCGCAGAGCCCTACACCCGTAGAGCCGCCGGTGGTGCCTCCCATTCGGCCAGCCGCTCCGGGCGCCCCGGCCGTACCGCCCAGCCTACGTTGGTGCAAGGCCCCGCCGATCACCCCCGAAGCCTTCGACGCTCTCGCTTTCACGCGAAGACCAGGGGCGCGGCTGATGGATGGGCGGGAGGTCTATGTGACGACCGTCGACTTCGAGCTCCGACAAGTGAAGTTTTACAACGAGAAGACGCCCCCTACTGGGTGAATCTGGACAAGGTGGCGGCGATCATTTGAAGGGTGGCGGGCAGATGAAAAAGAGGCAGAGACGATTACGAGGCTTTCGTGGCCAAGTTTGAGCGCAAACGTACCTCCGACGACTGCTACCGCCGCCGAGGTGTACGACATCGTGCGCGGCTGGCTCGGCGAACAGGTCGACCTCGCGGCGCCCAGATCGTACGCCCTTGCACGGCCGGATACGGATTACCGCAAAGTGGAATATCCCGACAGGGTGCGTCGTGGTGGACAACCCGCCGTTTTCGATTTTCGCCGAGATCGTACGGTGGTGCTTAGAGCGCAGCGTACGCTTCTTCCTGTTCGCTCAGCATAAGACGATTTTTGGGTCTCGATGCGCACTACACACGCCTCGTTTGCGGCGCGGATGTGATTTATGAGAACGGCGCCGCGGTGCAGCACCTCTTTGCCAGCAACCTATTCGGCGACACGCTGGCCATGTCCGTGCCCGATCTTTACGAACGTCTCATGGCGGCTGCGCGCAGCAAGGATCCGCTGCCGCTACTAACTACCCCTCGCATTTTGCTGACATTCTCCGATCTGGCCCGCTGCGCCAGCCACGGCGTACGCCCTCTCAATCCTCGCAATGAGGCCACGTTTGTCCGCCGTTTGGACAGCCAGCAAACATCGAAAAAGGCATCTACGGCGGTGGCTTTTTGCTGTCTGACCGACAAGCCGGCCCGCATGGAAGAAGCCCTCCGTGAGGCCGACCGCCGCAAAGCGGAAAAAGGCGGCCAGAAGGCTCGAGGCACATGCGTGGACGATCTCTGACCGCGAGCGCGAAATCATCGCCCAGCTGAGCGCCGGGCAGGGCTTAGTTTTTCATCTTTCGTTTTTCATTTCTTCCCCTATGTTTCTGACCGTCGACGAACTTTATACCCTACCGCATGACGAGACGGTGGCTGTCATTAGCCGCGACACGGAGGCCATACCCGTGGCCGCCATCGATGCTGCCATTGCCGGGGCCAGCTACTTGCATGACTTCGATACGGCTGCCATTTTCTCAGCTGAAGGTGAGGCGCGCAATGCGTTGTTGCTGCTATTTGTCAAAGACATTGCCGTGTGGCACTTTGTGAACCTCGGGGAATGCCTGTATCGATATGGAACTGCGCAGCGCTACGACAGCGCTATCGCGTGGCTGCGACTTGTGCAAAGGGCGATCTCGCCAGACCTACCCCGCGCACCGCTGAGCCCGGCAATGAGTCGCCGATCGGAAAGATCCACTGGCAGCAATCCCAAACGCGGCCAGCATTATTAAGCACTGATTAAACACCATTTGTAATGAGCAATAAAACGAAACGCATAAACAGGCCGCCGCTGGCCCCATCTCTACGCAGATCATCGTGCAGCCCGTGGTACGCACCGTCCACGATGTGGCGGCGTGGCGTTCCGCACTGCGTATGGCCGACAACGGTAACCGTACAAAGCTCTACGACCTCTATAGCGACATCCTGCTGGATGGTGTGCTCGCCGACGCCATCGATAAACGTATCGACGCCGTCAAAGACGCCGTCAAAGACGCCGATCTGTCGTTCACGATCGACAACAAAAGACGTGGATGTGATGTATGATCTGATGGATACGGTCGAGTTCGAGGAACTGATCGGCGAGATTATGATGGCCAAATTCTGGGGTATCTCCGTCGATGAGTTCGATTTTGATGAGGATCGAGCCTTCCGCTTTACGTCTATCAATCGGAAGCACATCCGCCCGAAGTTGAAAGAGATCGTAAGGCAGCAGACGGATGATCGCGGTATCTCCTACGCCGGCGATGATCGGGTCATTCAGTGGGGCAAAGACGACGATCTCGGGCTATTGCTGAAGGTCTCGCCATTGGTCATCTACAAACGCGGCGGATTTGGCGACTGGGCGCAGTTTGTCGAGTTATTCGGCATGCCCCTGCGCATCGGCAAATACAGTGCAATGGACGAGGCCAGCCGCCGCGAATTGATCCGCGCCTTCGAGACGGCCGGATCGGCGCCTTATCGTTATCCCCAAAGAGACGGAGGCCACGCAGAAGCCAACGCAGCGTCTAGCAACGGGCTTCTATATAAAGAGTTCCGACAGAGCTTGCACGGAGGAAATCCTGATCACCATTTTGGGACAGACGATGACCACCGTAGACGGCAGTTCGCTGGCACAAGGACAGGTGCACATGGCTGTTCAAGAAAAGAAGCACCGTGCCGATGGGCGGTTCGTGGAGCGCATGCTCAATCGCTATTTCGTGCCCTATGCTCATCCACCGCGGCTATCCGATCACCCGGCGGAAAGTTCCGCTACATGGATGCCAAACGCGAGCTCGAGGTGCCCGAGATCATCAACTCTCGGACATCTACCCATCCCGCAGAGCTACCTGCATGAAAAGTACAACATCCCTCTACCCAAACCCGGCGAGCCTATTGCCCGCCGACGAGCTCATAGCCGCTCTTTAGCGTGCCTGAGGGAGGATAATGAGGAAGAAGAAACGGATGAGGAAGCTGAGCCTCGACGAAGAGCAAGGCAGATGCGCCAGAGCCTGACAAAAAGGCAGCGGAGGATGATGCGCCGACAAGTCGCAAAGTGAAACCTGCGGATCGTGACCGCGGCAACTTCTTTACCAGGTTGTTCGATTTTTCGTCCCCGCCCGGTCATGTACGGCCGGGCGACATCCGACTATCCTCACACTCTCGGAAGCCACGCTTGCGGATGCCTGATCCAGACAGACGATTGAGACAAAGGGCCGCGCTTATTTCAGCGCCGACCTGTTTGCCCTACACCCACACGGAGCTCATCCGCTGGACTGCGAAAGAGCTATCGCCGCGCGGACGTCCGGCTGGCTGATAGTGGCTTTGTCTACAATGCCAACGATGATGCTTACATCACTCGCCTTGGAGCAAAACCTGTTTCATTTCTCAGCCGCCAAAACACTGGCCGAGGGTGAGTGAGTTGAACCGTCTGTTCCGCGAGCAAGGGCTACAGCGATTTCAGAAGAAGGCCAAAGCTGTAACGGCAGCCTATAACGAGCAATGGCTTCGCACGAGTACAATACGGCTGTATCTGTGGGCAGAATCGGTAAAAGCACTTATCGGCGCCTTATGGCACAAACGAGACGTATTCCCGTTTTGGGGAGTACCGCACCGTGGGTGACGATCGTGTCCGACAGGAACACCAAGCGTTGGAGGGCTGATTCTACCAATAGAAGACCCGCGCTGGCAAAAGATTATGCCGCCAAACGGATGGAACTGTCGCTGCTATATCACCCCAGAATGAGGCATGAAGGGGCTGATTTGGATATGGAAGCCATGCGCGCGCAGTGCGACGGATACCTCAGAATCACCGAATGGGGGCGGGTGAGGCTCAGGGCTTTGGCGTCAATCGAGCTAATGAGGCCGCGGTGTTCACGGAGAATCAGATGTATATCCGCAACTTTACAGATATGCCCGGAAAAAAACGATCGAACAGATCACCCCGGAAGAATGGGGCGTAGAGGGGATCGATCGATGCGCTGAAAGAGGAAGCAGAAAAAGACACCCAAATACAAGGGCTCGGCGGATGACTGGTTCGACGCCAACAAGGTAGTCGAGGCCGGCACGGAACTGCTGAAGGTAAAAGATTATGCCGGCCGCGTGTGGCAGATGGGCAAAAAGGCGTTTAGGGTGCACTCTACGGACATAGTAAAGAAACGGGCTTTCCGTACTGAGTTTTTGAATGCCATCCGGGAAGTAGCTGATGCGCCTGATGAGGTGTGGCTTGGTCGAGATCGAAAAGATAGGAACACCCATGTGAGGGGCAGTCAACAATTACATAATGATCAAATACTACAAAGATGAGGCGATCGCCGTGATTGGAAAAGTTGAACGAGCGAAGCTGATGCTAAAATCGTGGTATGTATTGAGGGATAAGAATGTGCGCCGTGAGCTGCTGATCAAAAAGTGCCTCAAAAACAAAATAAGCCGGAGCGATCCGGCTTATTGTATGGGGATTAATCAGCAATCCACGCTGTAGCTGTTACAGACGCTTCTCCCCCATCATCCCCGAGGTGTTGACGATATTGTTAACCGTGATTGCAGACTTCAGCGCAAAAATATAACTAAACAGGAAAGTAGAGTATGGATTTGGAAGAATTTCGGGACTATTTGAAGGCGCTGCCGAGAAAAGATTGAAGGTGCCGCGCCGGCCGTTGTGGCCAGAAACGGCCGTGGAATACTTCAAAAGAGCGCTTCAAGAAAAGGTCTTCGACGGTGCGCCGTGGGCGCCTGGGCGGCCGAAAAAGCGGCTCCCTATTGGTGCAAAGCGGCAATCTGATGAATAGTATCCGCCCTGCCTATGGGCCCCGATAAGGTGATCATCTCAGCGGGAACCCCCAAAAGTGCCCTACGCACAAGTGCACAATGAGGGGTTCGAGGGGATGTGGTCTACTGATCCTACGTGCGCAGCACGAAGGGCAAAAGCAAATAAGAAAAAGGCGGATGCCGGCGATGCCCAGGCACAGTAAAGGCACACGCGCCACATGAAAATTCCCCAGCGGCAATTCATGGGTGATGCCCGCGAGCTGTCGATCGCATCAAAGACCGCCTAAATGCGGCCATCAGCAATATCCTGTAATCAAATAAAAATAGAGGCAATGAATAAGGAACTGTTTATCGCTTTATGCGACCGAATTGGGCAATGTGTTCCCGAGATTCGTTTTTATAGACTTCGACCGCGGGCAGCTGAGCGCATCTGGCGAACGCCCGCCCGTGGAATGGCCTTGCTGTCTGCTGAGCATCGACTACACGAATTGCCGTGACCTCGCCGTGGAGAGAATACGCAATTGGTGATGGCCGACATCACCCCTACGCGTGGCCTTTCCGCCGGCTGGCGAAACGCACAATCACGCCCCTGAAAAGGTGCGCGACATGGCCCTGCAAATGCTCGACACGGTGGAAAAAGCTACGCTGATGCCCTTCAAGGTGAGACGCTGGGCGATACGGTTTCCGCCCTCAGCCGCAGCCGTGCCACAATGCAGACACGCAGCAATAAGATCGTCGTGTTCAATCTGATCTACTCGACAACCTTCCAAAGTAAAGTAGACGATCAAAAAGGGGCGAAAATGCCCCTTCGAGGTGTGAAAGGGATACAAAAAAACGGGGCGCGAAAAACACGTCCCGATTTTTGTACTCTGATTAGCGCCATTGTACTTTTTGATTGGCGGATTATAGTAGAGATGGAGCAAGACAAAGGAGGGATAAACCATGTGAGCGACATCGCTGCGAGCGCAGTTAGGATGATTTCAAGTACTTCCATATCGTGTTTGTTTGAACGCCGGCAAAAGTAGAGCGGGACGGTTCGTCGCGGCCTGCCGCGCGGCACGCATTAGACGTCTATTTCGCGCCCGGCCACGTAGTCCAGCACGCGGCGATTGGCAGCGTCCACCTTCTTACGGTTGAAGTCGATATAGACGTCCGTCACGGTGGCATTCTGTGCGTGTCCCAACCCTGCGGCGATCGTCTCCTTGGGGATGTCCAGTTCGGCCGCCAGCGTAGCCCACGTGTGGCGAAAGGTGTAAGAGGTCATCACCGGGATGCGGGGATCCTTCGACGCGATGCCTTTTAGCGTCTTGTTGATCTTAGCCTTGAATGACTCCAAGTGCTTGAAACGCTCTCGGAAGTTGAGCAGGTGCTCCCGTCCGCGGTACTTCTCGAGCAGCGCGACGCCTCTGGCTCCACTTTTGATACTGTAAAGCGTCCCCGTTTTGGCGCGCCGGTAGTGGATATACTCGCCGTCGTACTCCTCGAGGTGAAAGAGGGTCCTGGTGTTGATCCCGATCAGGTAGAAGATCAGCCGCGATACGTCCACGGCCCCTCCTCGGCTGCGGTCTCGCACGGGTAATCAAAGAGGGACGCGCAGCTGGGCGAGGGAGACCGCCCGTTTGCGAGTGCGCTCCTTTTCGATCTTGAAACGCCGAAAGGGGTACAGCTCCAGCCCGATCACCTCTTCATCGATGGCCTTATTGAAGACCGCACGAATGTTTCGCAGATGGATCGCGCGGGCGTTCGTGGCCAGACCGGTACGTAGCACCTCCCCACGCCCGTTGCATATATCGGACGTGCGCATACTGCGATCGAAGTTTTTCGAGCCATGAGTGATTGACAGCATCAAAAGGCACATCGTCGCCGTGTAGTCTGATAATCTTATCGAGCGTGTTCTAATAGATCTCCCTCGTGCGCCCCGTCTTCTTCTCGATGAATGATTTGAAATAGTCTGTAAACGTGCCACCCTCGCCATCGGTCTCACCGGCGGCAAACATGGCCTTGAAACGCGCCGGTAGTATGCTGCCCGCCTTCCCGGCGAGCTGAAGCGAGAGCGAGAGGTTGCGGGCACGCGTAAGCTCGGCCTGAATCAAAAGGTTGTACCGCGCAAAGTCCGCCTTACGCCGCCTGTCGGCCGTCCGCACGGTGCCCGTCTCCTTGTCGAACTCGAGGAGAGGACATAAACGCCCAGCCCGTGGAAGGCGGTCTTCCCGTGCCCCGCAAAAGAGAGGTAGATGGGCACCGTGCCGTCTGGTCGTTCATACTTCCCGATAGTGAGTCACTCGTATGGTCATAAGTCTCCGTTCTTGCTCGATTCTTGTCGATTATTTGTCGATTACTGCGACACAAAAGTACCCCATAATGCCCGAAAAACAGCCCTGCAGGAGAAAAGAGGGCGTCATTTCATCCGGATATGAAGAAATCCCCTCAAACGCTCTAATACTAAGCATTTAAGAGGCTTTTTGCTATTGTTCGGATGTTGAAATTTGACTCTATAAATACCTGCCATAGAGGCGTTGTTGATAATCTGTGTGCAGGTCCAGTTGGTACTGCCCACTCATTGTTTTGTCTATAGCCTTTACAGGTTTCATGGACATAAACGTTTTTGGCTTAACACTAATGTGAAAGGGTAAATGTCGGAAGCGGCCCGGGGGCGGGGAGGCGCCGACGGCCCTCGCAGCATTTTTGCCGCGGACGGCTGTCGATCCCGCGTCCACGTCGAACGGCCCGACTGGAGCACTGCAAAGAATGGGGCGGCTGCCACGTGCTCCGATAGCAGCGCCTGACCGCGATAGGCTCACCGCCGGATGTTCCGACCAGGGGCCGCGGGCTACATCATCCCCCGAAAAAAGTCCGACGGGGGTGTCTGAGCATAAGCGGCTCCTGTCGGACTCTCCAGCAGGGGCGCTTGAGTGCAATCGGCTCTTATCGTACTTTACGACGGGAGCGGCTGGGTGCAATCGGCTCCTATCGTACTTTTACGACGAGGGCGACTGGGTGCAGGTGGCTCCTGCCGGATTTTTACGACAGGGAGCGGCGGAACGGTGGGGCTCTCGCTGGAAAGTCCAGCGGGGCCATCAGGTGATTAAAGCACACGACGGAAAGTCCATCGGGGGCGCCTCCTGAGTGGGGGTGCCCGTCCGACTGTCCGACTGAGGCTTCAGCGCGCCCGAAGTGGGCTGTGGCGTCTCCGGCGAAAAGCGGCCGAGGCGCCGTAGGTCTGCGCGTACATATATAATACAGCTGAATCGTTCATGGCATGGCAGATTGAAAGTCTATCAGGAGCCACGGAGCGGTCGTAGCCGTGAAGGCATGATCCTTTTCGCAGCTCTGGGGGCTGTGTCGCTCATCGTCTGAGGGTATTTGATTGTTTTGAGTCATCTCTTTTCTGCTTTATGCACCGCAAATGTAACCTTTTTATTTGTGATCGATAAACCAAACCCAACAAAAACGAACAACATTCTCTCGCTGCCCCTATACATTATATATATAGAAGCCACCGACAGAAATGGGCCGCCCATGGAGAGTAGGAGAGGGGCGCCCTGCGGAGCGTGGCCGCCGAATAAAATCCGATTATAAGCAGATTTTGCCCCGCGGCTTATGAATAGAAAACCTATTAATGGCTCAGTCCAGCCATTTGCAGGGGAAATAAATTACGCCGGAGGCCACTCGGGTAGCTGCCTGCGGGTGAAAAATACGTTGCGAGCAACGCGTAAAAGGTTGCTTGTCGAGATAAATGCTTGTGAAAGCCACTCCGTCGGCACAGCCCTCGATGAGTTCTAAACTGCTAAGCTAAAGAGCGCGTTTCGATGATTAATTGAAAATCTAATCAAAGATAAAAACGAAGAAATATCACTCAAAAGTTGTATTTTATCAAATGATGTTCTATTTTTGCCCCGTCGAGATATGGAAATTTAAGCTGACTATTAACCAACACACGAGAGTTTCTATGAAAAAGGATTACAATGATTCTTCTATGCCTCCTGATGGGCATAGGGGTGGACCGTAGCCCAAACGGTGAAAGTGAGTGGAACGGTGATTTCCGATGAGGATGGGCAACCCATCATCGGTGCAGCGATCACTGCCAAAGGGCGCCTCAGGCGTAGGCACCATCACTGAGACATGGACGGACGCTATGCACTCGACGTGCCAGCTGCCGTCAAGACGTTAGTTATCTCCTACGTGGGGATGCGATCAGAAGAGATTGCAGTCTCGGACAAGCACGTAACGACCGTGCTCCGCTCGAATTTGGCGCTGGACGAGGTGGTAGTGACCGCCCTCGGCATTTCCAGAGAAAAAGAAGGCGCTCGGATGCGCCGTGACCGAGATCGGTGGCGAGGAAATGCTCAAATCGCGCGGCGGTGTGAGCAATCCGATCAATGCGTTGCAGGGTAAAGTGGCCGGTCTGCAGATCGCCGGCGGTGCGGGGATCTATGGGCGGCTCGTCGAAGATCCTGATCCGCGGCACGAGCTCTATATCGGGCAACAACCAGCCCCTCTTCGTGATCGACGGCGTGCCCATCGAGGGCCAAGGCTTTAACGACGCAGGTAGCGCGGGCAGCGACCAAATGAACACAGCTCGCGGTGGCGGTGGCTATGACTATGGCAACCTGATCAAGACATCAACCCGGACGACATCGAAGCATCTCTGTGCTCAAAGGCTCCCAACGCATCGGCCCTCTACGGCTCACGCGCCACGAACGGCGTCGTGATGATCACCACGAAGAAGGGGCACCAAGAACGAAGGCTACGGCATCGTTCAATACCGCGGTCGGGCTTTGAAAAAGGTCAACAAGCTGCCTAAAGCTGCAAAAGCTCTATGGCGGTGGCGGCGAAGACAAGTTTACCGAGGTGATGATCAACGGGCAGAAGTACCTCTATCCGGACTATGCCACGGACGAAAGCTGGGGGCCGAAGCTGGACAACCAACAGGTGCTCTCATGGGCCGACCTGGCGCGCTGGGAGATCGGTGGTCAGGTGGGCAACCCGAAGACGTCCGCCTGGAAGACACCGGACAATGACGTGGAGACCTTCTTCAAGACCGGGGGTCTCGTTCACGAACAACGTCGCCATCTCGCAGGCTACGGACCGCTCGTCCATACGTGTCTCTTACACCAACTCGGAGCTCAGCGGTTTACATGCCGAACAGCTCTCTGCGTAAGAACATCTTCAATGTCTCTGCATCCACTTCCAGCGCGGACAAAAAGCTGGAGGTCATGGCCAACGTGACTTATTTCAACTCCGCCGCACGCGGCCGTTTCGCAGACGGGATATGACAACAATAACGTCATGGAGAAATTCATCCAGTGGGGACACCGTCAGCTGGACATGAAGGAGCTCGAAGCCCTCTACAAAGAACCCCAACGACGGCTCGCAGATCGTTTGGAACCGCAAAGACTGGAACGATCCGGCCCCGGCCTACGCCAACAACCCCTATTGGAGTCGCTACGTGAACTATCAGAACGACACACGTAACCGCGTGTGCGGCAACGTGGGCTTCGTCTACCATATCCTGCCCATTCTGAAGTTCCAATACAAGGGCCAACCTGGACTTCTTCGCCGACAAAGCAGTTCGAGCGTAACGCCGTCTACTCGCAAGAGCAATCCCAATACAAGGAGACCGCCCGCCAGCGGTACGAACTGAACAACGAGTTCATGCTGCTCTACAACCAGACGACGAGCGACTTCTCCCTAAGCGCCAACTTAGGGCGCCAACCTGATGAAACGCCACTACGAGATGACTTACGGTCGCACCGTAGGCGGATTGGCCATCGCGGACTTCTACAATATGAAGAACTCCATCCTCCGGCTACGGCGGGAGAACTACCTGCTCGAAGGCCATCAACTCCGTCTTTTGCCAGCGCAACGCTTGGCTGGCGCAGCATGCTCTACCTCGATGCTTCGCTGCGTAACGACTGGTCGTCGACACTGCCGAAGGGCAACAACTCCTACATGTACCCCTCCGTGACGGGTAGCTTCGTCTTTTCGGAACTGCTGAAAGAACAAAAATCTCTTGGTTAGACTTCGAGTAAGCTGCGCCTCGGCTATGCCCAGGTGGGTAACGACACCGATCCGTACCAGGTGATCAACTCCATGACGCAGTACACCAACATCGACCCATCTACGCCGGGCTACATCGTCAGCAGCACGCTCAAAAAACGAGAACCTGAAGCCCGAGTCGACGAACTCTTACGAGGCCGGACTCGAACTCTCGCTCTTCGACAACCGGGTCAGCTTGGAGCCACCCTCTACGCCAGCGAGACGAAGGATCAGATCGTGCCGCTCTCCGTTTCGGGGACTACGGGCTACACCTTCCGCGTCGTAAACGGTGGTGTGATCGAAAAACAAGGGTATGGAGCTTATGGTGAAGATCCTGCCGGTGCGTAGCCGCACGTTCACATGGGAGACGGCCCTCACGTTGGCTTCAAACAAGAACAAAGGTGAAGGAGATGGTAGTCGATTATTACCGCATCAGCAGTGCACCCTTCAAGGTGGAGATTGGCGCAAAGAAGGGCGAAGCCTATGGCGTGATCATGGGTACCGACTTCAAGTACGACAAGAACGGCAACAAGCTCATCGACGCCAACGGACGCTATATGTACACCGACGGCAATGTGAACTTGGGCAGCATCTTCCCCTGACTTCACCGGAGGCTGGAGCAACACGTTCCGCTTTGGCAACCTCGACTGGAGCGTACTCCTCGACTTCTCCAAGGGTGGACACTACTCGACGTCTTACCTCTGGGGCATGTATTCCGGTATGCTTTGAAGAGTCAGCCGCCAACGGAATCCGTGAAAACGGCGTCGTGCTGGAAGGCGTACACGAGGACGGAACGCCCAACACGACGAAGATCTCAGCTAAAGCTCTACTGCAACGACCACAATGCAGGACCAGCGGCGCAGAATGTCCTCAAATCAGACTACATCAAGCTGCGCGAGATCAACGTCGGTTACACCATCCCGCTCAAGAAGAAGGACGCCTTCTTCAAAGCCGTACGCGTATCGGCCTACGGTCGTAACCTGGCCGTTTGGGGGCCGGATACGAAGCACTTCGACCCGGAAATGATCGTCACCGGCTCTGGAAACATTCAGGGTATTGAAGGCGGTGCACTGCCGTCGGTGGCTAACTTCGGATTCAATGTGAACTTGAAATTTTAACGACCTAAGAAATAGCAGTATGAAAGCAACATATAAATACCTCGTTCTGCCCATCGTGGCTGGTGTCTTTGCTCTTTCGTGCGAGAAGCTGGAAGTCACGAACGACGACTCAACAACCCCGCAGAGGTCCCCTCACACATGCTTATGAGCGGCGCCCAAAGCGCATGATGGACGACATCTACGACAACTGGTTCAGCGCCCGCCAATGCCTCACCTACAGTCAGTATTGGGCGCAGCGTAACTACACGGAGGAGGATCGCTATCAGATTCGCGAATCCGTGAACAACGGCTACTTCAATAGCTTCTACCGCAGCCTTTACTTCATGGATCGCATCATCGAGGCTTAACACCGACCCGAAGAAGGCAGCCATCTCGGTCAATTATGGCAACAACAAAAAACCAGATCGCAGCCGCCAAGATCTATGAAGGTCTGGATGCTCTCCATCATCACCGACACGTGGGGCAATGTGCCCTACTCGGAGGCTGGCAAACTGATCCAGGACGTCTATCACCCCCAAAGTATGACGACCAGAAGGACATCTACGCCGCCATGATCCGTGAGCTGACCGAGGCTTCGCAGATGATCAACGTCAATGAGAAAGCCTTCGTCGGTGGTGACATCATCTACAAAAGGCGACGCCTCGAAGTGGAAGAAGTTTGCCAACAGCCTCAAGTGTCGACTGGCCGTTCACCTCTCCAAAAGTGGACAGCAACTGGAAGACCTCACATCGCCGAGGCGCTCAAGGATGGCGTCTTCGAAAGCAATGCAGACAACGCCGTGTTCAAGTATTCCACCACCGGACAGGAATACTGCCAGGTCTACTCCGGCTATTACGTTTTCCCAACGCAACGACTTCACCATCACTCGCCCCTTCGTGGACATCCTCAAAGGCCAGCCCGACACGCTCAACAAGAAGTCGCACCCTGGGAGGGCGTCGTAGATCCTCGACTGGAGGTCTACACCACGCCGCGTAACGACAAGTACATCGGCATCCCCTTCAGCATCCCCAGTGGAGACATGACTTCGGCTTTTCGGAACGTAGCGCCCAACTGGTACGCCAATCCGCCCATCCAATTGGCTAAGGGACTTCGCTGTGCCCATCGCGACTTTTACGCCGAACTGCAATTCATCCTCAGCGAATACAAAGGCTTCTCGGCCGACGAGTACAAGGCGGGCATCCGCGCCTCCGTCACGTATTGGACCACGCTGAACGGAAAGCCCATCTCCACCGAGGATCTCGACAAATACGTCGACGCCGTATCGAAGAAGGTGGACGCCGAGGCCGTGGCTGTGCAGAAGTATATTGACCTCTTCATGAACGGCACCGAAGCATGGGTAGAGATCCGTCGTACGGGCTATCCCGATCAGCTCATCCGCCCGGGCGAAATCTCCGCCATCGATGGCAAGGGGCAACGTGCTGAAGTTCGAACCCCTCTCGGACACGAAGGGATGATCATCCCCGCGTGAAGTATCCCACGAACGAGGTACGCTCAACGGCGAGAACTTCAACGCCGCCGTCTCGAAGCTCGAAGGAGGCACGAACAACTACTACTCCAAGATGTATTGGGACGTTCGCACCGGCCCCTACGATCATCCGGCGAATAAGTAATCTCCCTACACTCAGATCTTTTTATTGTTGTGTCACGGGCGGGTCTGCAACGAGCGGATCCGCCCGTTTTGCGGTCGGCGTGTCCGATTTTTCGGCGATGGGGCAAAGCCTAAATCCCCGCTATTTGGGATTGTGCCCCCTACATACGCCTCTACTTTTGCCGCCATTAAAAACCAATAAACGCAAAACCGAAATGATGAAAATGAAGAACTTGATGATGCTCGCCCTCGTAGTGTGCAGCATGATGATGGTTGGATGTGGCGAAGACAAGCCTGAACCCAAACCCACGCCGGGCAAGACCGTATGAAGAAGATGACCGTCGATGCCACGAACTATGCCGACTGGACCCTACATCAACCTCTGAAACGGGCGAGACGGAAGTACATCGCGAATTCAGCAGCTGGACGTCTTATAAAAGGAGACACTGTGATAAGTCACACCCCCGCCAAAGGGATCAGAGTCAGACGTGAAGATCAAGTGGCACATCGCCATCCACTATTTTGATGTCAAGACCAACGCAGGCGAAGCCGTTGCCACCACAGAGACAGATCTGGACAAAGTGACCAGCCTGCCCGCCGCTGGCTACAAGCCTGACACCGTGGTCAAGGCGCGCGTGATCACAGACATGTCGAAGATGATGCAAGGCATTATCGGCTGCGCTGATCAATCCAGCCTCAACGCCACCCTCGGCGGCTGGCTAATCCGCACCCCGACCGGCACCATGCCGCCCTACACCCTACAAGCTCTCGGAGAAAGTCTACGTCGTGAAGTTCAAGAGCGGCGCCAACGCCAAGCTGAAGTTCACGGACTACAGCGACGCCACGGGGCGGAAGAAGGGCGTCGTAACCTTCAGCTACGTCTATAAAGCGAAATAATCCTCGCCTCCGCGCGAATCCTATCTCGAGCGGCGCTCCCCTCAAACAGTGAGAGGCGGGCGCCGCTTTTTCGCGCCCTCCTCGCCATTTGGCGAAACGCTCCCGCGAACTGCAAGAGCAATTCCACCATTTGGCGAACCTCTCCGCGAACTGCAAGAGCAGCTTCGGAGGGCTACGAACATTCCCCGCAATTTGCAGGAGATCATTGTAGGGCTACGAACATCCTACGCAAGTTGTGGGGAGATCACGGTGGGGCTACGGACGTCTCCCGCAGGCTGCGGAGAGGGAAGCGCCGCCCTGGGCTTCATTTTTATTATACCGGGAGAAAGCCCGATAAGGGCTATGAGAGAGAGTGAGTTGCGAGGAGAAAGCAGGATAAGTTTCGGGCTGTGGCGCATTTTTCAGTGATTCATTCTTGCAATTGTTCGAAGGCTTTTCCTTTACCTTTGGCGCAAAGTTATAATTCAAGTTTAACGCAATAAATACAAATGCCCCTGTATGAAAAAGGTACTCTTGGCCATGTGTATTGTCTGTGGAGCCACCGCGGCTTCCGCGCAGAACTTCAATGACTATTTTGAAGATCGGACATTGCGCATCGACTACGATTTTACGGGAGATGTCAACAAACAAGAGATCTCCGTTATCCGACTGAACGCTATCCCTCGCTGGTATGGCAAACGACAAAACCTGGCCGAAGTCCCTACTGCGGGCAACGGCGACATCACCGTCCGATCGAAAGACGGTCGCGTGATCTACAAAAACTCCTTCTCCACCCTCTTTCAAGAGTGGCTCGCCTACCCGGAAGCTAGCAGGGTGAGGAAATCGTTCGAGAACGTCTTCCTCCTGCCTATGCCCAAGGATACGGTCGACGTGACCGTGGAGCTGCGCACCAGCCGCCTCGACGTCCTGGTCAGCTACACCCATCGCGTGATACCGTCTGACATCCTCATCAAGCACATCGGCGAGAAAAGAAGTGACGCCCCTACAAGACCCTCATGCAGGCCGCAGACACGAATAAGTGTATGCACATCGCCCTACATCGCTGAAGGGTATCGCAAGGAAGACATGGACGACTTTATCGCCCACGCCACCGAGGCCAACGAGGCGCTTTTTGCTCACGAGCCCTTCAAGTCGCTCAAAGGCCGTTTCAACGTCATCGCCGTCATGTCCGAATCGAAAGAGAGCGGCACCAGTGTCCCCTCCAAAGGCGTGTGGAAAAACACCGTACTCGGTTCGCACTTCGACACCTTCTACAGCGATCGCTACCTGACCACGCTCAACCTGCGTGACATGCACGACCAGCTGGCTGGCACGCCCTACGAGCACATCATCGTCCTGGTCAACTCCGAGACCTACGGTGGCGGTGGCATCTACAACTCGTACAACCTCACCTCACGCGGCACAAATACTTCAAGCCCGTCGTAGTGCACGAATTTGGCCACAGCATCGCTGGCCTGGGCGACGAATACGCGTTTGAGGAAGAGCTCATCCCGCTCTATCCGCACGACATCGAGCCGTGGGAGCCGAACCTGACCACACTTGTCGACTTCCACAGCAAGTGGGAAGACCTGGTCAAGAAGGGCACGAAGATCCCCACCATCCCCACGGAGAAAAACAAAATGGAAGTAGGCGTCTACGAAGGCGCAGGCTACAGCGTAAAAGGCGTCTATCGTGCCTTCCAAGACTGCCGTATGCGCACCAACCAATTCCCCGAATTTTGCCCCGTATGTAAGCGGGCACTCACGCATTTAATTGACTTCTACATCGAAGTGATGGCTCAAGGCCCGAGGCTGGCAGAGAGAACAGATCTGCCGAGTCCTCGGGCTTCCTTTGTCCCTCTTCCACAAAACATATCGCAGAACACAACCAATTAGAGATAATCATTTTATAGTAATCACGACGTGAAAAACCAGTATTTTCATTCTATCAGCAGCGCTCGCTTTTGCCCTTTGCGGCACATGCACAGCATGACGAAGTGAGCAAGGACACCGCAGCAGTGCCCAACACCAAGGAAGTGAAGAACCGCAATGTGTTGCTTAACGCATCGGCCGAAAAACCGTCCGCGACAGATCTCGATCGGACTTCCGGCAGGCGTATCAGCAACCATCTTTGAAGACGGTCTACCCGTGACCTACGACGAGTGGCCAGGCGTACCTTATTTCTATTGGACCGCCATGGGCATTCATGACCACATCGGTCTCTCGTCCATCAGTGAAAGTGCCATCACGAATGGTACGAGTCAACTACACCGTACTCTCCACCACCCGTCGTGGATCGGAGAAGTTCGAAGCGCCGCGCCGCCTACAACACCAACATCTACGGATTGCAGCGCTTCGACATCGCCCTCCTGGCCCCATCGGCAAAGGATGGAGCTACACCGCCGGCATGTTTGTCAACCACGATCCAGGAACGATCAAGCTGGAGGATGCGGACATTGCCGACAAGATGAAAATCTTCAAGGCCGGTTTGACCAAGACGTGGAAGGACGGCAAGGGCGTCTTCAGCCTCCCTCTACAAACACGTCAACACCCGCCTCTTCTTCGACAACATCGGCCCCGTACTACTACGTGGGCGACGGAACGTCGAAGGAGTATCCCAGCTTCCGGTTGGGTAAAGACAACCTGATGCCGAACAACGGTCGCTATCGTTACTACGACGTGGTAGACGGCGAGTATAAAGACGTGCTCCGTCTGCACAACAACGCCAACCACAGCCACGACCTCTTGGCCCGCCTCGACTATGAATCTGACAACGGGGTCAAGTTGTACGTCTCCAGTAAGGTGCGCCGCGGTAACCTCGACCAGGCTCGTCCAGACCAAAACGGTGTCGGTACAGCTAAGGCCGGCGACGGATTCACCTACGCTTACGACGCTAAGGGCCACAAAGTGGGCGAGGAGTACACTGGCAAATATTTGCAGCGTTACCTGAGCCGCGATAAGGGCTTCGAATCTACTTGGATGACGACAGCTGAGCTCTCGCGCTTCCGCACGCCACAGCTGGCGCGCCGGTATGAACTTCTGGTGGGGACGTTCGTTCGTCAACTCCAGCGCCGGAACGATGGTGCAGACTTTAGAGGCATCGCCCGTATGGCTGCTTCAGAAGGGCGAATTCATCACCGGTTGCAACTGGACGGGTGAGTACATGGACATGCACGAGGAGAAGGGCTGCTCTCTACGTATCTGACGACTGGCAAGCTACGGATCGCTTGTAGGCTCTCCGGCGGTCTCCGCATGGAGTACTACGGCATCGGTGGTCTTTCACCGATGGCTTACATGAACTATCGGAAGTCGCTCGACGTGAAGCCAGACCATCCCGAGAACATCCGCAAAGAGAACTGGAGCATCAAGGATGGCAAACTGATCGAGATTTCTAAGCAGTGGATCAACCCCGCTGCCGCCATCAACGGCCGCTATACGTTGCTCGATGGATTCGGTGTGACGGGTGAATACGTTTTTGCTATGCGTCACCCCTATGCTTACGACTTCGCCGGTGAAGAAATGCCGAATCTCGACCCCGTAAACATCCACTTGGGCCGCGCTGGTATCTTCTGGAACAACTCTTGGATTCAGCTGGCTTCTCAGCTCTCGTTCATTCGCCAGACCAACTACAAGTGGCGCACGCAGTTCAACAACCCGAACAACGAAACAGACTTCACGACCGTGTTCGTGAACTACGACGTACAGACGCTCGGTTGGACTACTGACATGGTGTTGCAGCCGGCTAAAAGGCTTCACCTTCCACGCCCTTTTTCACCCTGCAAGATCCGCGTTACAAGAACTACGAGATCAACCCGAAGTTTAACGACGGAACGTCGCAGCACGTCAGCTTCAGCGACAAGAAGACGACCGGTATCAGCGACATGATCATCGAGCTGAACCCGAGCTATACGTACGACAAGTTCAACATCTGGCTGAGCGCACGCTACTCCAGCGCGTACTACATCAATAAGCTGAACACCTTCAAGTTCAACGGCCTTTTGGACCACCTTCGCAGGCGTAAGCTATGCGCTGAACAAGAACGTAGACTTCTCCGTCAACTTCGTCAACCTGCTTAACGTAAGCGGTGCCAGCGGTGGCGTATCGACCTCCGACCTGAAGCCGAAGAACATCGAAAACTACCTGGCTGTCGGCGGATATATCCGTCCGTTCACCGTATCATTCGGAGCGAAAGTCAAATTCTAATGAAGCCTCCCCATAGCTTGATTATTAAGGCAAGCGGGAGCAGATTAACCCAAAGGAAGAATGGCCGGTGCAGGGCTGTGAGATCGGCAGACTTGCACCGGCTCCTATTTTATTCCTCATCTGAAGCTGTTTGGAATTTATTTCGGAGGATATTCAGAGGATATTTCCGGGGGATTTTTGTTTCATCTTTTGAGGAGCATAGCGAGCTATGTAACGAAAAAGATGGGACAAAAAGGGCGGACATAGAACCTGAATAGACCCGAAATAGAAAGGAGAAAGATCTGCCCAAACAGCTCCATAAAACAATCATCCAATAAATTCAAAACAGCTTCTAATTATACCATCATCATGAGATTCAAATCGTATTTCACATTGGCACTCACCATGACCCTCGCCGCAGCTATCCCTCAGACGGGAGCGGCACAGAAGAAACTCTTCACGCTGGAGGATCTCAACTTCGGCGGAACGAACTATCGCAACATGACGCCGCAGAACCGCTCCATCGTTTGGTGGGGCGAGGAAGCCGTGCGTACCGACGCGAGACTTCTGCGCCCTGATCAACAAAACCACCGGACGCGAAACACGCCTCTTCACCCTCGCCGACATCAACCAGTGGATCGGCGCTAGGGATGATAACCATCGTGTGAAGAGCCTCCGATACGCCACTTTCCCCTACGCCAAACAGTCGCTCGTGCTGGTCGAAAACATCACGGAGCGCATGCTCGTCGATTGGAAAAGCGCATCGTGAGTTTGGCGTCAAGCCTCCGCCTTACAGGAACATACCGACTTTTGCTCCGGCCTCACGCGCCACAGCCTACGTACGCGACCACAACCTTTTCGTGATCGACGGTGAGGGTCGGGTACGACAGATCTCCACCGACGGTAGCCGCGAAATGGTCTACGGCGTCACCGCTACCGCGAGATGTTCGGCATCTACAAAGGTACTTTTCTGGAACCCCGACGGCTCACGCCTTGCCTTCTATCGTATGGACCAAACGATGGTGCCCGATTATCCCCTCGTCGACGTGGATCCGGATAGCATGGCCGTACTCGCTCCGGAGAAGTATCCCATGGCCGGACGCACCACCCACGAGTGACTGTCGGCGTCTATGACGTGAAGGCCGACAAGACGATCTACCTCAAGGTGGGCAGCCCCAAAGACCGCTACTTCGTCAACATCGGCTGGAGCCCCGACGGCAAGACCATTTACCTCAAGGAGTTCAACCGCAAGCAGAACGAGATGTCGCTCGACGCTTACGACGCCGTGACGGGCGACAAACGTCCACACTCTACACCGAGCGCCACGAAGTATATCACCTCTTACACCTCCGTGGCCTTCCTGCCGTGGGACGCCGACAAGTTCATCATCCAAAGCCAGAAGGACGGCTACAACCACCTCTACCTCTTCAACACCAAGGGCGAGATGCTGCGTCAGCTGACAAGCGGAAACTTCGTCGTTTATGACCTGCTTGGTTTCGACAAGGCGAGAAAACGCGCCATCATTCTTTCGGCCGAAAGCAGCCCGATACAGAGCAACCTCTACGCCGTGGACATTGCCACGGGCAAGCGCACACTGCTCGACAACGGTCGCGGGGTACACGCCAACATCATTTCCCCAAGCGGCTTCCACGACCGCGCCCTCTCGCCCGACGGAGGATGGATCATCGACAACTACGCCGGAGCCAACGGTGCCGCGTAACATCGACTTTATCAACCTAAAGACCGACAAAGGCACGCGTTACTTCACCGCCGAAAACCCATGGAAGGACTACGCCGAGCGCAGATCTCCTCCGGAACGATCAAGGCCGCCGACGGTCGCACGGATCTTTACTATCGCCTGGTGAAACCCGCCGACTTCGACGCCTCGAAGAAGTATCCCACCGTCGTTTACGTTTACGGAGGCCCCATGACGCGCAACGTCGACGCCTATTGGCACTATCGCCTGCGCGGCTGGGAGGCCTACATGGCGCAGAAGGGATTCATCGTCTTCGTCCTCGACAACCGTGGCAGTAGCGACCGAGGCCGCGACTTCGAGCAGGCCACCTACCGCCACCTCGGCACCGAGGAGATGAAGGATCAGATGAAGGGCGTGGATTTCTCAAGACCTTGCCCTACGTCGACGCCAATCGCCTCGGCATCCACGGTTGGAGCTTCGGTGGCTTCATGACCATCAACCTGATGACCACCTATCCGGACGTCTTCAAAGTGGGTGTGGCCGGCGGCCCGGTCATCGACTGGAATTGGTACGAAGTTCAGTACGGCGAACTCTACATGGGCACTCCGCAGGACAATCCTGAGGGTTACGCGGCCAGCTCCCTTGCTGCCCAAGGCCAAGAACCTGAAGGGCAAATTGCAGATCATTATTGGCATGAACGACCCCGTCGTTTTGCCGCAGAACGCCCTGCGCTTCCTCAAGAATGCATCTCCGCCGGCACACGCCCGACTTCTTCGTTCTACCCGGCGAGCCGCACAACATGCGCGGCCATCAGAGCGTACACTGCACGAGCGCATCACGCAATACTTCATCGATTACCTGAAGTAGCGTAAGCGCAGCCGATCAATCTTTAGAGGGTGTCTCCATGAAAGTGGGGGCGCCCTTTTTTGCAGGTGAGTTCGACGAAAGAATAAAGCCAGCAAAGAGTTTCTATGGAAGCCACGCCATAGCCAGAACGTTTTTGGAAATACCCGCGGAAGTTCTGCAAATGCCAAAACGTTCTTTTTCGATTTGCGGAACTCCCGCAAACGCCAAAGCATATCCTGCGAGACTTGCGGGACTCCATCAAACACCAAAGCATTTCCCGTGGGACTTGCGGGAGTACCCGCAAACGACAAGGCAAACGCCGCGAGACTTGCAGGGAGTACCCGCAAACACTAAGGCAAACGCCGCGAGATTTGCGGGAGTACCCGCAAACGCCAAAAGCATTTCCCGTGGGACTTGCGGAACTTCGCGGGCATTTCAAAAGCACTTTGGCCGCTTACAGCGCACGATCAAAGACATTCTCATAGGATTAGGGAGTCCATTCTTTCATCGAACTCACGTTGTTTACGAGATCACCTATTTCCTATTGGCCATAGCATGCAAAATGCGTTTGAAGTGCCATCGCCAATCAGAAATGGGATTTTCAGGGCTTATTCCTTTACGTTTGCCCGTGAATTTTTAACTATCTAAAAAGCAGAAGACCTATGCAAACCTGGTGGGGATCCTTGGATCCGTTTATGCAGACCCTTTGGGGCATCGCCATTGTCGCGTCGGCGGTGTTCATCATTCAAAGTATCATGACGTTCGTGGGGATGGATTCGGAAACGAATTTCGACGGGGATTTCGACGGCGACATGTCCGCCGATGGCGCGGGCGAATCGACCCCTTCCAACTCTTCACGTTTCGCAACCTGATCAACTTCATGCTCGGCTTCAGCTGGACGGCCATCGCCCTGCGTGCCTCGACGGAGAGCACCTCCCTCATGCTCGTCGGCGGTGTGGTGGTCGGTGTGCTGCTCGTCTGCGCCGTGATGTACCTATTTAAGTGGATGAGCGGCATGCAACAGTCGGGCACCATCGAGCCGGAGGCGCTCGTCGGCTGCAAGGGGTCGGTCTACCTGACCATTCCGGCCGGCCGCACGGGCGAAGGCAAAGTGCAAATCACCGTTCGCGGCGCCATCCGCGAGTACAACGCGCTGACCGAAGGCGATCGCCTACCTAACGAAGCTCCCATCCGCGTCGTCGCCGTCCTGAACGGGGCACACGGTGCTGGTAGAGAAAGTATAGTTTACATCATTATCCATCCTATGAAAACAGATAATTATTTCTTCCCGCAAATGATTTTGAAGCGACCAAACGCTTCTATGCCGATGTATTGATTTAGCCGTGAAGTTTGATTTCTCCTCTATGGGCATGGTGGCCTCATCGTATCGGAGACGACGAGCCGGCACTTATCCTCAGGGCGACACGTCGCGATTCCCAGATGCCAAACCAGCTTTGTGGATAGAGGTAGAAGACGGGCCGCCCAGTATGCCAAAATGAAAAGAAAGGGTGTCCGATTCTCTCCGAGCCCTTCCAAATCAAAAACAGGTTGGGCGGTCGAGTTTGAGGATCCATCGGGCAACCGGTTAGGAATAACCGATTATAAGGCCTGACAAACCGCTTCGATATCAGTAATCATTCGAACAATCTCAATTCAATAGCTATGCCCAGTTTATATTTAATCGTAGTGATCGCGGGCGTCCTTTTTCGTGACGTTCGCTTCGATCCTTTCGCGTTACAAACGCTGTCCGTCGGACAAAAGTCCTGGTCGTTTATGGTAAAACCGGTCGCAACAAAGAGGGGGCGTCAGCTCCGCACGCTGTATCCACGGCGGGGCCGCCTTCATCTGGCCCGTGTTTCGAGAACTACGCCTTCCTCGACCCTCACGCCCATCTCCATCGAGTGTAACCCTGACCAACGCGCTGAGTAAGCAGAACATCCGCGTGGATGTGCCTGCCGATTCACCGTCGGTATTTCCACCGAACCGGAGAGCATGACCAACGCGGCCGAACGACTGCTCGGCCAGAACACGCACAACATCCAAAAACATTGCCACCGACATCCTCTTCGGCCAGCTGCGCCTCGTCATCGCCACGATGGACATCGAGGAGATCAACTCCGACCGCGACAGTTCCTGGCCAACGTCAGCGCCAACGTCGAAGCCGAGCTGCGGAAGATCGGTCTCAAGCTGATCAACGTCAACGTGACCGACATCCGCGACGAATCAGGCTACATCGAGGCGCTCGGTAAGGAAGCTGCCGCCAAGGCCATCAACGAGGCCAAGAAGAGCGTCGCCGAACAGAACCGTTTCGGTGAAATCGGTAAAGGCCAGAGGCCGACCGTGACAAAGACATCCGCATCGCCGAGACACTGCGTGACACGCGTATCCGAACCTCCGAAGCCAACGCGCTGGCGGTCGAGGGTGAGAACAACGCCAAGATTGCCATCGCCAACTCCGAGGCTACGCGTCGTGAGAAGGAGGCCGAAGCAGCCCGTCGCGCCGTAGCCGCCGAGAAGGTGCAGACGGCCAGGCCCTGCAAGAGGCTTATCAGTCGGAGCGCGAGGCGGAAATGACGCGTGCTGAGCGCGAGAAGGCGACGCAGACGGCCAACGTGGTCGTGCCCGCCGAGATCGAAAAGGAGAAGGCCATCATCAACGCCGAAGCAGAGGCCGAGAAGATGCGCCGCATAGCCAAAGGTCAGGCGGACGCCATCTTCGCCAAGATGGACGCCGAAGCGCGCGGTACGTACGAGCTCCTCACCAAGCAGGTCGAGGGTTACGACCGACCTCGTCCGCGCGGCTGGCAGCGACCGGACAAGGCCGTGCTGATGCTCATCACGGACAAGTTGCCCGAGCTGGTTCGCACGCAGGTCGAGGGCTGTCAAGAGACATCAAGATCGACAAGATCACCGTCTGGGACGCAACAATGCCGACGGCAACGGCATCGACGTCGACGGCCAACTTTATCTCTGGCATGATGAAGTCCGTGCCGCCGCTGAACGACCTCTTCAACATGGCCGGCCTGAACCTGCCGACGTACCTCAAAGGCGCCGATCGCCCGACGATCCCCCTGCGCCCCACCGACGGCAAGTCGCCTGAGGCTACGCCGCCGGCGAAGAAGTAAGTCGGCAGCCCTTTTCGGGACGAGAAAACAGACGTCCCACGAAGTGAACGGCCAGGTACCTGCGAGGCATAGCGCCTCCGGTACCCGGCCGTCTTTCTTCCCGCCTCGATAGACCCTATTCGATGTAGCGAATCTTCGACGCGTCGCGGGGTTTGGCCTCGGGCGACCTCGTCGGGATAGCCGATGGCGATGGCGTAGAGCAGTTCGTAGCCGTCGGAGAAGGCCAGCTGCTTCAGATAGCTCGCCGCACCGGGGTTGCTCTTCAAAAAGCCCGCCGCACTGCCCAAGCAACACGTGCCGAGGCCCATCGACTGAGCGGCCAGCATGATATTCTCGCCGAGGGCCCGCAATCGATCCGGGCACTCTGCTCATCGCCCTTGCCAGCCACGAAAATCACCGTCGGAGCGTTGCGAAACATGTTGCGAAGTCCGATCCCTGACCATTTTTCTGCACCTGCTCGTCGTCCTTAGCCGACTCGATAAAGACCTTCGTGACGCCGTCGATGAAGGCCTTGCTTTCGGTCACACGCACCCTCACCGCTGCTCGTTCATGGCGTTCCGGGGCGTTGATGCCGCAGTGCAGGATGACGTCCAACATCTCTTTTCGGCACCGGTTTAGGGCTTGTATTTACGCACACTGCGGCGATCCATGATGGCGCGCACGACAGCGTTGTCCATCGGACTTTCGGTCGCAATCGAATCTGTGTCCGTTTCTGCGGCCACCTCCGCCGACTTGTTTTGGCATCCCGTCGTCATCGCGAGGGCAGCCAGCATACAGGAGAGCGCAAGCCC
>BNJS01002849.1_pt1 | contig 94871 bp, 158 predicted proteins | sample 8540461 | NCBI WGS metagenome assembly BNJS01 (sample SAMD00202454, study PRJDB9452) | human saliva metagenome | isolation source: human saliva | place: Japan | reverse complement strand
CGCGCGCAAATCCAAAGCAAAATCACGCCCGCGCGGTAGCGCACCAGTTGCGACAGGCGGTAGAGTTTCCTGGCAGGTTTTGAGGACGCGCTACGCCAAATCCGCTGGCCCAGTGCGTATTGGTTGAAATAGGCGCGACGGTGGATATCAGGCTCAAATGGGTGCTGTCGCGTGGCAGTGGCGAAATAACTTTGCAGGGCGGCTTCGCTGCTGTGCGCGCGTCCCCACAAATGTTAGCTCGAAGGCCCGTACCCAAGCCTGGGCTTCAGGCTTGCCCGCCTTGCGCGTTGCCGCTGCGTGTGGCGCCTGCCGAGCCGTTGAGCGAGGCAGTTCGCTGCAGGTAATGGCGTATTGGCGCGGACTTGCCCATTCAGGTTGGCGGTGCGCGGTCGGTGTTGTTTTTCAGTGCCAGTTCAATCAATGCGTGCGGGCGTGGGTCAGCAAAATAGTCTTTCCAGCCGAGGAGGCGGCCTGAATGGCGCAGGTGTCGCTCACTTTGTTGTGGCAGAACGGCTGCAGGCGGCCTCGACTTCAGGGCGTTCGTATTTGGGCGCGCGAGGTTACGCAGACAGGCGAGCTCGCCGGTCAGGATAAAAACTTTTCATCACATCATAGACATCTCTTGTTTGGGGTGCAGGCTGCTTTCGTGGACATGCAGCCCTGCCGTGAACCTAATATTTTTGCAGCATATCCATGTCCTTCTTCGTCTGGGATTAATCCAATTCGCCTGGATGGTTCGGATTTACCCTTGAAGATTTTGCGCACGATTAAATAGAACACAGGCTGAAGACGGACAGGAGGTGCCGATGAGCGCCCCCAAAACACGGCGGTGCCGATGGCGCGCTGTTTGGCGGACGATGCACCCGATGCACGATATACAGCGGCGCAACGCCCAGATAAAGCACGAACGAGGTCATCAGAATCAGGCGGAGCGCAGCTGGCGGCGCGCAGCACCGCATCGCCCACCGATTTGCGGTCTTGCAGCATTTGGCGTATTCGATGATCAAATCGCGTTTTGGCACTCAAGCCCATCACGGTAATCATGCTTACCGTGAAATAGGTATCCATGCTGTATTGGCGGATAACCCGCGCCGGTGCTTAACGCCAAAATGCCATGGCACCACCATAATCACGGCCATCGGAATCGACAGCTTTCACAGCGCCGCCAATGCCAAGAATACGGCCACGGCGGCCAATGCGTAAAGCATATTGGTTTTGGGAAGAGCCTTTGGCTTCTTCGGCGCGACTGACCGCCCATTCCAAGCTGTAGTTGCCGTCAGTTCGGTTCGCCGTTTCACTTCCGCCAGCGGCATCACCGGTGGCTTTGCCCGCTGCCAGGTGCGCCCGATAACGACATCGCCGGATAGCCGGTGAAACGCTGGCTTTGCTCCCGCCTTCACCCACGAAACGGTGGTGAGGGTGGATAATCGAATCAAAGTGCCGTTGGAAGGGCGTGAGCGCCAGAATGTCTTCCGGCTGCATGCGCGCTTCTGCGGCAGCCTGCACAATCACCATGAAGCGCCCGTCGTTCCGGGAAGTCGTTCACATAGCTGGACGACATGGCCGAACAGCACGCTGTTGATGTTGGCGAAGCTCACGCCGTTGGCGGCTGCGGCGGCACGGTCGATTCGATTTTTCAACTGCGGCGCGTCTTCCAAACCGGAAGGAAAGCGCGGACGACGCGCGTTGAACATTTGCGGATTTTCGCGCATTTTCGCCATCAGTTCGTTGCGCGGCGACCAATCGTCGCGGTGGCGGTGCCGCGCTGTGCAGATAAGCTGAAGCCTGAATCGTTGCCCGGCTCCATAATCGGCGGCGGGTTCATGCAAATGCAAGCCGTCTTCGAGCACGCCGCTGACCGCGCCGGTAATTTTTAGCCACGTTGTCGGCATCGCTGCCTTTGGCGGTGCGTTCAGACCGTCTTTGAGCATGATGAAGCCCATGCCCGCCTTTGCCCACTGCCGCAGAGCTAAAGCGGATACGGTAATCCCGTCTTTGACTTCGGGCATGTTTTAGCCGCCACCAGTATTGTCGAGAACTTTTTCACGTGCGTTCCTGCGTTGCGCGGTGGGCAGTTGTTACAGGCTGATCTCAGTAGAAAGCCTTGAATATTCTCCGGAACCCGAAGGAGGTGGGCAGTTTTTAATCATCACTGCCATAGCTGTAATCCCAAATAAATCACAAAGGTAACAAACGATTTACGCAAACGTCCAGCGAATATGCGCTTTCGGCATTGAATGTGCGGTTGAACCAATGAAGAAGCCGCCTTTGATCAGGGTTTAAACGCGCGCAGAATCGGTTTCAGCATGGTGGCGCACAGCGCGGGGGTGACGTTAAGGCCAGAATGCCGAGAATCCCGATGGCAAACCTGCATGGTGAGCGAACTGGCGGTAAATATTGCCGATGCGCCGCTCCAACGTGATAACAGCGAACACGGAAATCAAAACGGCGGTAATGCCGACAATGGCGCCGGTGGCTCATCGCTTTGCGTGGCGGCTTTAAATTGGCGGGCATACTGGCCGATTTCCACGGCTTCCTACCACAATCGCATCGTCACCTGATACCGATGACCAGCACCATAGCGAACATGGTCATCACGTTAATCGACGGCCAAATGAAATGGCGGCGAAAGACGCGCCCAAGCAACGAAACAGGCGTGATGGTCGGAATCAGCGTGTAGCGGAAGTTTGCAAGACAGGAACATCGTGAATACCAACGTAGTAACTTCGCCCAGCGTGCTGGTACTTTCACAATCGACGAATTACGCACGAGGTTGACGTGTCGTAAGGCGACGACCATGCCAACGCCTGCGGGGAAATGTTTCACGGTTCGCCATTTGGCTTTGACATCGGAAGCTTATTATACGGTGCGTGCCGTGTTGGACAGCGGCGCTGCCGCTTCTTGCCGTTCAGGAAAGAAGACGCGCTATAGTCGCAACTGCCCGTTTGATTTCGCCACGTCTTTCAGGCAAACATTGGCACCGTTGGTGTTTTGTTTCCAGGAAGATGTTGCCGAATTCGCTGGGGGTTTTCAGCTGGCCTTCCACGCCGACACGGTAGCGGTGATTTGCTGGCCTTTCACGACCGGGCGTGTTGCCAGTGCGCCCACCGACAATTGCGCGTTTGCGCGCCGGATAGCAGTGCTGATATCGTTAAACGACAGGTTGTAGTTTTCAGTTGGCGGGATCCACCGTACGCGGCGCGTTGTGAACCGAACAGGCGTGCGTGCCCGCCGTCCACGCGCTGCAATTCGAACGATGTTGCGTTGCGCAGTCTTTCAACTCTTCAGCGGTTGGTGTGGAATCCAGAAACACAATCATCAGGAAGTTGGGCGCGCTTTGGACACAGTAATGCATTTAGTGCGGAGACGCTGCGCGGTCACCGAACAATTTGTTTGCACGTTCATTTGCGCCAAATGCCGTGGTATCGGGCGTGAACGTGGGCGTTACGCTGCGAACCGTTGGGCAGGAAGTGCTCGCGTAATCAAGCGGTACGCCGTACATATTGCGTTCGATAACGGTAGCACGCTGTCTTCCATCACTTGTGCCGAAGCGCGGGATAAGCGGCGGTCAGCGTGATAGTGGGCGCGGCCACGGACAGATGTGCGAGTGGGGAGTTGCGAATCCCCATCACACCGCAATCATGATGAGATGGATGACCAACGCGAAAATGGGTAGGGGTCGATAAAGGAATTTAGCCATGCGTGGTCTCCGTTATTTGCTGCGGAAGCGGCGGATGCAGAAAAGCAGCCTGCACTTTCAGTGCGGCAGGTGTTGCCGAAGGCAGCCTGCACTTCGGAAGCGGCAACATCCTGCGCGGAATGCGGAAGCCGTGGCAACCCGGTTTTGCGTTTGCAGCGATGTCATTCTTTCGGCTGCACTTTGCGCCGGTTGGCAGCTATCATGGTACCTTCCACAATCACTGTCGCCCGCTTTCAAGCCTTCGGTGATAATCAGTTCGTGCCTTTTGACCACCACTTTCACAGGCGCGGCTCCATTTTGCCTTCGGGCGTGACCACCATCACGGTGTCTTTTTCGCCGCGTTACGGCACTGCGGCACGAGGAACGCATTCAAAACGCGGTCAGCAGCGGTTTCACGCGCACGAACATGCCGCTCATCAGCACCTGGTCTGGGTTGGGCGCGCGCCCTCGTAACAGCCGGTGCTTTCTTCCAGGCTGTCGATAAACCTTGCGGGCGGCCTTTGTGTTCGTATTCGCTGCCGTCTTCCAAAGGATGCTCACTTCCACGCCGTCGTTACGCGCACGGTCGCCCGGCAAAGTTGTTGTCGCAGGCGCAACCGTCAGTGGACGATTGCTGGATGTTCACATACAGCACGTCGGTTTTGGCGGATGGTACCCATTTGCATGCCTACGCTGACCAACGCGCCTTCGGTCTGGGTCGACCGATAATGCCGCTGATGGGCGCGGTGATGTTGGCGCCAGTTCACATTGGCTTGTGCGGAGCGGATGGCGGCTTGCGCTGCTTTAATCGGGCTTCACGCAGAACGTTTGGCCAGCACGTACGTCATATTCTTGTTTGCTGATGGCATCGGCGGCGACCCAAAGGCTGGTAGCGTGCAAATCACCGTGGCTTTCGCGGCGGAGCCTGCGCGCCCAACAGGCTGGCATGCGTTTACCAGCGTGGCGCAGTAGGCCGCATCGTCAGATGGTACAATGGCTCGCCGGCGGACGGTGCCTTCTTCAAACGGGCGTGTGACGATGCCGCTCACCGCTGGTACGGCGGCGGAGCGTATGTAGCTGAGCGGCCGGGCAGTTCGGTTTCAATCAGGACGTTTCCGGCTTCGGTCCGCACGTTCACCGGACGGAACGCAGCTTTACGGCAGCGGCAGCTTTTGCGCTATCTAGATTTTCTGATTTGTTGCAAGCAGATTCGGGCGAGCAATGTAGCGGCTGCCAAGGCTGCGTAACGCCAGAGACTTCAGTGTTGCTATATAATTCGTCTTCCTTTGACGAGGTGCGGCTGCTTTTGTAAAGAAGCGACCGACTAATGAAAATAATGGAAAATGCAATTATTATACATACATTGATGAATGTTAACCTATTTTCCATTATATTTGCCGCATTTATTGTCAATATCAATGCCATCAAGAACAAAGGCCGTTTATGAGAAAACCGACAGGAAGCACAAAAACACGCCAGCACTTGCACAGATACCGCTGATGCTGCGCGCGCGTTACCCGCGCCATTGCGAAATTGCGCAGCAGGCAGGGGTGACGCGCCAGTGCGCTGTATTGGCGCAATAAAGAAGCGTTGTTTGGTCGAACTTGTTCGAGAGCAGCATTATTCGGTGTTTATGGAAAAACTGGACGACGGCGCGTTGAACAATGCCGCCGATGTAGAGATGTACGCCGGCCTGTTTCGGTTGTTCCGCCTGCTGGAAGAAATGAGCAGCAGCGGAAATTTGCTGAGTCATGTTTCTGAAATAAAGGCAAGACGAGAAAGCGATAGACACTGGCCAGATCGCTAGAGCATTATCATTCAGTGTACCGCCGGCGAACACCGCGTTACAGTTGGTGGAGCGCAGGCGAACTGCGGAACATGCAGATATTGAGTTGGCGGCGATTTATTTGGAGAGCAATTTGAATTCGGCCTGCAATGTGGTCGAACGATGCGGCGCAGTTTACGTGTCAGGCTGCGCGCCGGGTGATTGATGCGAGCATGCAGACGTTGCAGGCGGGTTTTTTCGTCGCGGTGGTTCATGTGCAGGCTGCTTTTGAAGAAGGATTTGAAAGCAGCCTGCACTTTGAAACCTGTGGCAATCAGTTGGTGCATTTGTCGCTTACCGTGGTGCAGGCTGCTTTGTCGGTTAAAAATAAAAAGCCGTACCGCATCGGTTTGATAGCGTTGCGTTTTTGCGTTAAAAAGCAGCCTGCACTGTTAACCGGCGCTGGCTGTGAAAGCGGAAGCGACTTTGACAGGCGGCTCTTTGACCGCTGCTTTTTCACCACGTTATCATGCGGTGTCTTTGTCCGCGTCAATCGCTGATGATGGTGTCCGGATTGGTTTTGGCGATTTCTTGGAAGCGCTGTTTCGCTTCAATCCTTTCTGTGCCGAATCCGCGCCGGTACCCAAACATCACAGCAGCGTTCCAGCGGGTTGATGTCCATTTTGTTTTGGTTGTCATTGGTTTGCTGCTGCCACGGGCAGGTTCATCAGATGGAATGCGTCATCACGGCGCTGGTAATCGCGGAGACGATGAGCAGCACCAACATCCGTCACGCAAAGGTGTTACGTTGATGTCGCTCATGGGCGCATCTTCCTCGCAGTCGTTCGATGAGCCAGCCAGCTTGCTCCTTATGTGGTTAATCGGTTGGACGTGCGGGTCGTGGGCATAATTGGCGCGCGGCGGGTTTTGTTGCCGCGACTGAAACAGTTGTACGCCAGCACAGCGAGTCGCCACAAACAAGCCCGTGGCGGGTGGCCACCAGCGCCCTCGCCAATCGGTAAGACACTTCGGCAATGCTCGTCAGCGCTTTTGCTGATGTTGATTAAGGCGTGGTAAATCCCCAGAAACGGCGGTAACAGGCCGACCGACGGTGCGATCAGACCGATGGTGGCCAAAGCCGTCATGCCGCCTTCGAAACAGCTCATAATTTTACGGCGCTGTGGCGCACTTCGCGCTCAGAAATTCAGGTTCTGGCAGGCTGCTGGGCTGTTGCGAACATCGCGGAAACGGCGTTGCGCTGCTGGCGTCGCGTCGCTCGCTGATGGGCAGTGTTTGTTTGGCCGCACCGCACCTGCCAGCGTTTGGACGACCAGATGGCTTCGCTGGCGGCGGCATTGGCACTGGCGGCAACATGGCGGATGCTGCGCATCAATCACACACCATGTGCAGATGCTCAGCAAATCGAAGCAGACACGCCGATGGACGGGATCAACGATGGAATCACTAAACCTAAATTCATGAATACTCTCTTTCAGGATAAAAATTAAAAACCAGTTCGAAAAGCAGCCTGCGTTTTTATTCAAAGTTTGAACGTACTTAAGACGGTAATGAAACGGGTGCGAATGGGTATGCCGTTGACCGATTTGGGGGCGGTAGCCTGCGCTGCGCGCAGCGCGAACGGCGGCGGCATCCTTCGCTGATAGCCCGTGGATTGGGTAACACCTCGGACACGAGCCGTTAACCATTGCAGAGTTTACAGCCTTCTTCACCTTCATCTTGCCCACGATGCGGAATAGCTACACGTTCAGCGGTTGGCCTTAGCCGCCATTCTGGCGCATTCGGATCGGCCGGTTTGTCGCCGTTTCCGTGTTTGCCGTGCCATCTCCGTCGCAGCTGCCGGCATTGTTGCCGGGACGCTGGTATTCAGTTAGACCGCCTCCGCCGGCGCGCCGTCCTGACGATACCACATCAGGCGAGCCGCCAGACTTTCAATTGCCAGGTGTGCCGCTGGGTGTTATTGCTGGCCGTTGTCTTGGTTTCAGCGGTGTTTCCGCCGGTTTTGGCGGGCGGGGTCGCGTCAGCGTTTAGTGCCCGGCGGTTTCGGTGTCGTTCTACCGGCTTCGGTGCCATGTCAGCGGTTTCTCAGCCACCGGTTTTGGTCGGCTGCACCACATCGGCAAATCATTCCGCAACCGTTCACTTTTGAGTGGGGGCGTATTGGCGGAGTTTCTGCGCAATTTGGGTTTTTGAGCGCTTGCGGTGGGGCGGAGGAGGTGCAGGCTGCTCTGGGCGAGCTGTACGCACCGCCGTTTTCGAAGTGCGGGCTCCATCTGCAGCGGTTTGTCATCACCTTCAGTTCCCAAATCGACAAAGATCGTTTCTACGTCCACCGTAACGGGCTCGACGGCTCTTCTTTTCACATAGCATAACAGCCCCGCGCTGTAAACTCCCACCACAATGATAATGAAGTTTTAAAAGTTATGATTTTTCATGGGGCGCAATATAATAAATACAAACGATTATTATTGTCTACAAATTTTGTGTGGCAAAATGCAAAAATACCATCAATTTGGTAATTTTGTGTTCATTTATTATTCATGACAAAACGAGTTTTCGTTATAATATCGGCACTGCAACGGCTGCCGAGGGCGATCGATGCGCCGCTGCTTATTTCATTGGATTAACTCAGCAATGGCAGAATCACGATGGCAGATTTTAATCAAAGTGGATGTGGGCGATGTGGATGCAGGCATGACCTCAACGTGGTGGTGGAAATTCCCGAAGGCAGCACGCACAAAATCGAGATGGGACAGACTGGCGGTGAGTAAAGAAACTGGATGCGCGTTGGGCCGCTGAATCGCAAAACCCACCAATTGCGGTTTCATTCCGCGACGTTGGACGAGGACGGCGATGGGCTGGATGCTTTGATTATCACCATCCAGTACGCCGGCCGGTATTTATATGCGAGGCGCGCGGTGTGGCAGCTGTTATGAAGTTTGTCGATGACGGCAGAAGTGGACGACAAAGTGGTGGTGGTGCCTGCGGACGACCGCGATGCGGGCAATCATACAAACGCCCGATCGGTGCCGGCGCAGCTGGTCCGACAAATCGTTCATTTCAATCATGCAAAGACTTGAAAAACCGGTGCGACAAAGTGGAATACTGGGGCGATGTGGAAGAAACCCAAACAGGTTGTCCGCGAATGCGCGCGTTGGAATCAGCGATAATATTGTCCGGTTTACCGCGGAAACGATGATAAAAGTGCAGGCTGGCACGCCCCAATGATAAAAAGCAGCCTGCTTTTTACAAAGAGAATGCTAATAAAATGTTAGTTTCGTCAAAGGACTATTCAATGGAATTGTCTACCCAAACGCCCGTGATGGGATATGGAAGTACACGCCAATTAACCGTCCCGCCGCGTTGTCGAAGCGAACAGTCAGTGCTGGGCGGCCTTTGATTGACGGCGAGCGTGGGAAAAATAGAAACATATTGGCCGAATGACTTTTATCAGCACGAACACCGACTGATTTTGTACCATCGCCACGTTGGCCAGTCTTGCACCAGGCCGTGGATATTTAACGGTTACAGGATGTTTTGCTGAAGCAACAACACGCTGGAAGAAGTGGGCGGCTGATTATCTCTACACATGGCACCAAACATCCCTTCTGCGCCAATATCAAACGATGTCTACCGAGATTGTGCATGAGCGAACATTATCTTTGGTTATGAAGTTGGAACGAAATTGCGAAATACCTACTATAATCCACAAAGGGAAAACAGCAGGAAAATTGCTGGATATTGCACAAAACAGCGTTTCCAAATTGCCAGTACCGAGAATCGAAACGAATTTTTGGAAATGCCCGAACCTGATGGCAGAAAATATCGCCAAAATCGATATGCTGTTACCCAGCAAAGGCGGCACCAGTGAAATCACAGGGAACGGCAACCGGTTTTGCAGTTTGGATAAGAAGACATCGGGTCTGCAACCTGGCGAGTTTGGTGGAGTGTGGCCGGTCGGCCGTCTATGGGTAAAACAGCATTTGCCACATCAATATCGCAGAAAATATCGCTTTATAGAGACAACTCCACGTGGCGATTTTTCGATGGAAATGGGCGCGTCACACTGGCGACTGCGCACATGTTGAGTTCGGTTTGCTGCGGGTTGAGCGGTCTTTGTTGAGAAACGGGCAGCAATCAGGAAGAGTGGGCAAGGTTAAACGAAGCGGTAACGCAGTTTAGATACCGCGCCCATCTTTATTGACGAAACATCTGCGTAACGGCATTGGAGGTTCATGCCGTGCAAGGCGGTTAGCCAAGCAGCAGGCGGAAAGTTGGAAAGCAATCGGCGTTGACCTCTGCAAGTGATGTCGAGGCTCTGGTAAAGCGCAACAGCAACCGTGTTGAGATGAGGTGAAATTTGCACGCTCGTTAAAGTCTTTGGCAAAAGAATTGCAGGTGCCAGCGTGCATTGTCGCAACTGTCGCGTTCCGGTGGAAAGCCGTCCGAATAGGCGTCCGATGATGTCGGATTTGCGCGAATCGGGTGCGATTGAGGCAAGATGCCGATTTGATTATGTTTATGTATCGCGACGAATATTACAATAAAGAAAGAGTGAGCTGAAAGACGGCCCGAAAGTATTATCAGCAGAAAGCATCGGAACGGTAAACAGGTACAGTTTTATAACATTCTTGGGACAATTCACACGCTTCGAGACAGCTGCCTATGTGCCTGAATATACAAATACATCAGAATAATATTTTAATTATGGATAACTTTTTATGAAGAAATATACTAATCCCAGAGTTTACTCTGGTTGAGCTGATGGTAACGCTTGCTGTGATGGGTATTATGGCGGCAATCGCATTCCCCAGCATGGGTAATTTGTACTAATACCCGTTTGACCAACCGGGCAGGGGCAGGTGGCTAACCTATTCCGTTTCACGAAAGGCGAGGCGGTTCGTTTAGAGCGTGCCTGTTGTTGTGTGTGGCGTTAAGGTGCGGACGGATGGCCGCCAGCAGGTGTTGTTCTCCAAGCAGCGTGCAGCGGAATGATGACTATACCGATAATAATAAAAACTGGCATGTATGATGACAGCACGGATGTGATGTTGCGTTCTGTCAGCATTAATGGTAACGACAATCAGAAAAAGATGACTGTGAAGTCAATAAATGTAAAGTTGATGGCACAGGCTGTAACGTTCTATTGTGGAATATGTGTTTTTGCGAATAGCTGGCATATGCAGCAAAGTTGCCAGAACGACTCAAACTAATTTGGTTAATAATGTAGAAGTGGCTCAGTCGTTCTTGCGTGTTCCAGATCAAAGATGTGCAAGAACGGGATTTGGCAGCACAATGGTACGATGGTTGCACCTAGCGGCGCAGCTGCCACTTGCCAAACAGGTGAGTACATCAATGTTACGAGACGGCTTTGGCGCAATCATGAAAACCGTTTGTGATTCGTAAAAATAATAAATTTGTGATTCGTAAAAATAATAAAAATTCAGAATAGTTAGGATATGTTCATGAAAACAGAAAAATACTAACTCAATCAATTGCGCGGCGCAACGATATTGAGTAATGATTTCCATATTGCTGCTTACTTTTGGTGATGGCGTTAATGGCAGCGCAACTGCGCTCTGTGGCCAATTAGCGAGGCGGAGAACAAATATTGTTTCGCAGGCTGCCGAGGCTTTGGCGGAAGGTATGCAGGCAAATTCAGTTTGGAAAAGGTAGAAGCTCATGTAGCCGCACTTATACAGCAATACAGCGGGTCTACCGGTGTGATGACGGTTGGTGATGATAGTCAAAGACTACAGTACAAAATGGGCTTTCAGGCATTGGGTTGACCAAAAACAGGTGGCTAATCAGCATATTGCTGAATTTGAATATGTGTTGAAGACACAATTAACCAATGAATACTTTTGGGTTATACGATTTGTCGAGATAAAAGCTAAGCCAGAAGCGGCAACTTATGATAGCACGGCCATTTTTGACAATAAAGTGCGCTCCAGCAAAACAATGATACCGACACACATGTTATTAAGATTGTTTGGCGGATAAGATAGCATAACAAAATGATTCTAGCAACAATAACAATACGACAGCATACTCTTATATGGCAGAAGTTGGCCGATAAACATGAATTGGAAGAATAAAATGAACGGTAGATGGATTGCAAAACCAAAGGTTTCACCCTGATTGAATTTCTTATTTGCAAGTGCCTTGGCAATTATTGTTATTTCACGGCAGGTGGCACTTATTTTATGACAAGAAAAGTGAATGATGCTGCACAGCGTAAATTAAATACAACAAAATTTACGTAATGCTGCTTCGATGATGACACGTGATGCGCGTAATGCAGGGACATTCAGTTGCTAATATGGCTTCTGGGAGGGGTTTCGATGCTTCCGACAGTTTGACATCGATTGGTTTGAAAATTAATAATGAAAATGATGGTTTTTGGTGTTCGGCAGTTATCAGTGATATAACAACTTTATTAACCCGGTCAGGACTTGTGTCTGGAAGTTTTACAGCTGAAAGTAATGCATTAATTTTTATTTATGGGCGTGGTGCGGCTGGCGTGAATAAAGGAGTACAGATGCACAGCCAAATAAAATTGTCTGTGGTGATTAAAGTAATGACCTGATTTGAATTCAACGTTATCCGACAAAAGGATATCTTGTATTGAGTAGTTGTACAGAGGGTCAGTTGGCCAAAAGTAACTAGTGTTGATAGTGGGTTCAAAACGGTTGAGTGTTTCTATTGATACGAATAATGCATTGTCAGCGATTACAACAGATTCTAAGACTCTCGTGGTGAAATTACCGTTAGCCGTTTCTATGCTTCCATGTATGTATTGGGTAAAATTATCGGCAACTGATAGTCCTGCGTTACTGCGTTTTTGATTTGAATGGTCAGGGTCAATGGCAAGGCACAATTGTTGGCGGAAGGTGTGTCAGGTATGTCCATTCCTATGGATATATTACGGATTGCACCAATTTAACAGCGACTAATGTAGCTAGAATGAACCAAAGAAAAATCACATTTGCAAACACATTAAGTAATAAAAGCGTTACCTGCAATTGTGCGTTTACGTTTTAACCTATAATACATCTACGAGATAAAAGCTAATCAGTCGGAAAGCAGATTATTTTATTAATGCATCTGTGCGTGGTGGTAGCCATGCGAGACGGTAGTGTTACTGCACTATAAAAGTAAGGAAAAATGATTTTTCAAAAAAGTGTACAAAAAGGTTTTCGTTATTCTTTGTTATGATTTTGATGCTGGTGATTACATTTATTGTCATTATGATAGCCAATCTTCATTAACGAAATGCGCACGCAGTACCAATAAACGGATAGGAAATTTGCGCTTTCTTTGGCGAAAAAATGGATTACAATGAGGTGAATTTGCCATTAAAGGCAGCGTTTGATGCAAACCCACACGCTACAACATTTACAGCAGACTGTAAAAATGGGTGGTGTTGCCTGCTAAAGATAGTTATTCAGCAACCAGTCTCATGAACCATTCAAGTTTGATACTGCCATGCGCCTGATATTCCCAAATGGGAGCGTTGCGCAGCAAATACCAGTAAACAAAGCATCATCTTGTGTTGGTAAAACAGTTTTGGATGCAGGGGTGCGATACTGAGTTGCCAGATGTAAGAAAAGCAATGATGGAGCATACTATATCGTTGAGTATTTAGGCTCGCGCATGGATAGTGAAAGCGCAGCAGAGTGGATAATTTCGTGTTGCATCCAGAGCGCGCGGTAATAACGATGATACAGTAGTAACGCTGCAAGCTATGTTGAATTGATTCAATAAGTGATAAGGGCAAATATGACACTCATGATAGCTGCTTTGGTGGAGATGATGGTCGTTATTGCGTTATCGGTATTTTTGGCTGCAATCGCACTACCTTCTTATCGCTCACGTTGAAAAAACCAATTTTGGCGAAGCCAGACAGAAAATGGTCGATATTCGCCGAAAACTGGAAACGCAGAAAATGACGGCGCCTGGCGAATATGCGCAGCAGGGTACTGATCGGAAACCAAGTATGGCACGTTTTTACAAGGCGAACTGCCAATATCGATCCTAAATTAACGGAAAATATACATTCTCCAGTCAGCCGAATTGATTAATGGCAATCAGGTGAATGTGGTCATAGCAGGCATATCCTACAGCCAGCAGTGGTTATAAATTTAGCGTGTTTATTGACAGGTACCAATAAGCATGGCGTTGCCGAAGACGAGCCATGAGTGCCACGGCAGATTATACAGGTCAACCGGCATTTGGAAACTGCGAAGCATTTAACGGATAGTAGTATAGTAAAAACTAGAATTTCACGGGCAATGTGGAGTTCAGTTTTTATTAAACAACCTGCACCCTTTACGCTATAATCTGTGGGCATTAAAATGATGATTTTGATAGGATACCAGCATGCAAAAAGATTTGGTTGTCGAGTTACGAAGAAGGTGTGCGGCCCGAAATTGACGTTAGCGTTATCGTTCCGTGGTGGATGTGGTCAGTGCGGAGTGCAGCAATTTTGCCCGGCAAGCTTTTTACAATATGGGCAAAGCATTGAGTTGCAAGAAATCGGGCAGTTGTCCGATCAAATTGCATCGTATCTGCAAAACGTGCTGAAGCTCCCGCGCGGCGAACGTGTAGCCATCACTGATGCCGAATATCCTGCAATATCCGATTGCCGTGTTCGGCATTCTGAAAGCGGGCTTGGTGGCGGTAAAGTACCAACCCTTTGTACACGCCGCGCGGGTGGAACACCAACTGAACGACAGCGGAGCCAGCACCATCATCGTATTGGAAAATTTTGCCAATACGCTGGAATTGGTATTGCCGCGCACACGGGTGAAAAACGTCGTATTGCCAAAATGGGCGACATGTTCGGCACGATTAAAGCGGTATCATGAATTTTGTGCTGCGCCATATCATGGTGCCCGGTTATCCCTATCGCCAATGCGATTCCTTTCAAGCAGGTGCTGGCGCAAGGTGCAGAAGCAGCCGTTTACACGGTGGATTTAACACGGGGTTGGCCTTCCTGCAATACCCGGCGTTACCAGAGCGTTGCCAAGGCGCCATGCTGACACCGCTATGTTGCGCCAATATGTTGCAGGGCGGCGAGTGGATTAAGCGCGCGTTGACGCCGGGGCAGAAAACCGTGATTTCGGCATTGCCCATGTATCATATTTTTGCGCTCACGGTGAATCTGCTGTTCTTCCAAAGCCGGCGCCAAAAGTATTTTGATTCAATCCGCGCGATTTGGACGGCTTTATTGACGAATTGACACCCCGTCAGCGTGTTTATTGGTCCGAATACCGCATTTCCGTGGGCGCTCAACAAACCGCGTTTCGCAAAGTCGATCGACATGGAGCTGTCGTTGGGTGGCGGCATGGCGCGCAGCAGGCAGTGGCGGAAGAATGGTTTAAAACGGTCGGCATTCCGGTGGTGGATGCGTACGGTTTTGACCAGCCAGCCCGGGCGTGTGCGTGAATCCGTTGAATGTGAAGGGGATTATTCGAGGCGGTATCGGCATGCGTTGCCCAATACGGAAGTTCAGTTGCGCGACGGGCGCGGCGGGGAATATCCGTGGGCGAATCGGGCGGTGTGGATTCGCGAGCGTACAGGTGATGCGCGGCTATTGGAACCGCCCCGATAGAGGCTGCCAAAGTCATCGACCAAGACGGTTGGCTGGAGCAGGCGATATTGCCGTGATGGACGAACGCGGCTGGCTGAAAATCGTCGATCGCAAGAAAGATTTGATTGTCGTGTGCGGCAACATCTATCCGAACCGAAATCGAAGACGTGGTGGCCAGCCATGCGAAAGTGCAGGAAGTGGCGTGCGTGGGCGTGAAAAGCGACAAAACGGGCGAGGAGCATTGAAAGCTGTTTGTGGTGAGATGCCAGCCTGACCAGTGACGAGCTGATTGAATATTGCCGCACACCCAACTGACGGGCTATAAAATCGCGCGACATCGAGTTCCGCGATGGTGCCGAAATCAGTATCGGCAAAATCCTGCGCCACCGGGTGCGCGACCAGGCGGAATCTTAACGCTGTGCAAAACAAGTGCAGGCTGCTTTTGAGCCATCGGACAAACGGCAAAAAGCAGCCTGCGCTTTATCGACAACCGCGACGAACGAAACACATTATGGCGGGCAACACCATCGGACAAGTATTCACCGTAACCACATTCGGCGAAAGCCACGGCGAGGGCTGGGCTGCATTATCGACAGCTGCCCGCCGGATTGCCCGCGACGGCTGCCGATATTCAGGCCGATTTGATAACCGAAACCCGGCACCAGCCGCACATGTTACCAAGCGGCGCGAGGCGGGCCAAGTGGAAATTTTTGTCGGGCGTGTTCGAGGGAAAACCACCGGCACTCGATTGCTGCTGATTCGCAACACCGACCAACGCAGCAAGACTAGCGGCGATATCGCGCCAATTCCGCCCCAGCCATGCCGACTATACTTATGGCACAAATTCGGCATGCGCGATTATCGTGGCGGCGGGCGCAGTTCGGCACGAAACCGCTGCGCGCGTGGCGGCGAGTGCAGTGGCCAAAAATGGCTGCATGCCCATTTCGGCACGGAAATCGTGTGTTGGGTCCGCAGGTGGGCGAACCGCGAAATCGTGTTGAAGGCGAAGGGTTTATCGAGCAGAATCCGTTTTTGCCCGCCAATCAATCGCAAATTGCCGATTTGGACACACTATATGGACAGCGTGCGCCGTCGCTGGACAGCGTCAACACGAAGCTGCGGATTGAGGCGCGGAACGTGCCGGTCAGGCTGGGCGAGCCGGTGTTTGACCACTTGGATGCGGAAATTGCCTATGCGCTGATGTCCATCAACGCCGTGAAAGGCGGTAAATCGGAGACGGTTTCGATGTGGTGGCGCAAGGGCAGCCTGCGCGGCGAACTCACGCCGCAAGGCTTTAAATCCAACCATTCTGGCGGTATTTTTGGGCGGCATTTCCACGGACAGACGGTGACTGCCAATTTCGCCATCAGCCGACCAGCAGCATTGCCGCCGCGCTGATCCATCGATATCGACGGCAATGCGGTGGAAATTGCCACGCACGGACGGCACGACCCTGTGTCGGCCTGCGCGCCGCGCCGATTGCCGAAGCCATGCTGGCATTGGTGCTGATGGATCGCGCTGCGCCACCGCGCGCAAAATGCCGAGTGCGCGTGAGATCACGCCCGATATTGCGCGGATTTCGTAGCCGTATTGTTCTATAGCAGATTAAAATAAAAATGATACAAGGCGGCGAGCCGCAAAGGCGTACAAGTAGTACGTCAAGGCAAGCCAACGCCGTAGCATTGCGATTTAATCCGCTATATCAACAGCCTGCGCTCCGTTTTTAAAGTGCGGCTGGCTATTTCTTTTATTTCCACTATCAGGCGATTGTTTTGGCCAACACCTTCCGCGCCGCGGCAAACAGTCGATACCAGCCGCCCAGCTCAAACGCTTTCCATTCTTCGGGGCACCAGCTCATCTGCGCGTGCGGTACACGCGTTCGGGGTGCGGCATCATGATGGTTACGCGGCCGTCGGCGCTAGTGATGCCGGCGATGCCCTGCGGCGAGCCGTTTGAGTTCAAAGGATATTGCTGCGTTACCTCGCCCAAAGCCGTCGGTGTATTGCGGGGCGATGTGCAGGCTACTTGGCACTTGGTTTCAGGCGGCCCCCAAGTGGGCGAAATCGGCGCGGCCTTCGCCGTGGCTGACGACGACGGGCAGCGCGCTGCGCCATTTCACCAGAATCAGCGAGGCGATTTCGGCACGCGCACCATGCTCAGCCGAGCTTCAAACTGTTCGCTTTCGTTGCGTTTGAATTTTTGCCCAGCCTTCCGCGCGGGGATGATTTCGGCGAGGTTGCTCATCATCTGGCAACCGTTGCACACGCCCAGCTCAGCGTGTCGGGGCCGGGCGAAAGATGCGCAGCGAACTGGTCGCGCAACCTGCCGTTGAACAGGATGGTTTCGCCCAGCCTTCGCCCTGCGCCAGCACGTCGCCGTAGCTGAATCCGCCGCAGGCAACCAGCATTTGGAAATCAGCAAGGTCGGCGCGGCGAAAGCAGAGTCGCTCATGTGCGTCCACGGCTTGAAACCGGCGCGGGTGAGGCGGCGGCCATTTCAACGTGACCGTTCACGCCCTGTTCGCGCAGCACGGCGATTTTGGGTTGCAGGCTGCCTGAAAGATGAGGGCGCGGCAATATCGTCTTTCAAATCAAAAGCTCAAATCGGCAAACAGTTTGCTGCGTTTGTTGTCCGCCAGCAGGGCGAATTCGCTATCGGCGCAGGCAGGGGTTGTCGCGCAGGCGTTGGATTTGGTGGCTGGTTTCCTGCCATAGCAGCCTGCAAATCGGCCGAAAGGCAAACACGGTGTCGCCGATTTTTGATATCGCTGCTGCCGATTTCAGGCTGCCCAATTTGGTACAGGATTTCGGGAAATTCATGCTGCTCGAACAAAGGCCTGCACATAATGCAAATCTTCATGCGCGGTTGGATGACCGCACGCAGTTCTTCATTGAACAGGATAGTCTTGGTCGCAGCGGTTTCTCACCAGCCGTTCCATGGCGAAATCTTCTTCCAAATCAATATTCAGCCCGTTTGGCCGGCAAACGCCATTTCCGCCAGCGTGGCAAACAGGCCGCCGTCCGAACGGTCGTGGTAGGCCAACAGTTTGTCTTCGGCCACCAGCTGCTGCATGATTTCGTAGAGACACTTTGGGCGTGTCCGCGTCGATGTCTGGGCTTTCGCCGCCCAGAGTCGTTCCACACCTGGCTCAATGCAGAACCGCCCATGCGTGCTTTGCACGGCCCAAAGTCCACCAGCAGCAGCGCTGCCGTCCGCCACGGGTTTGATGTCGGGCGTAACCGTTTTTGCACGATCCTGCACGCGGGGCGAAGGCGGAAATAATCAGGGAGAGCGGCGACACAACGGATTTTTGTGCGCCGTTTTTCCTGCCACACAGTTTTTCATCGACGGGCTGTCTTTGCCCACGGGGATGCTCACGCCGAGGCGACTGGCCAGTTGCGACGGCATCCACGGTGCGGTAGAGTTTTCGTCTTCGCCCTTGCACGCCGCAGGCTGCCATCCAGTTGGCGGAGAGTTTGATGTTGCCCAATGCGCCGATATGGGTTTGCCGCGATGTTGGTCAATACCTCGCCCACACATTCTGCCGAGGCGGGCGCGTCAAACAGGGCGAGCGCGGGTTTTTCGCCCATGCTCATGGCTTCGCCGCGATGCGTGTTGAAGCCCATTAGCGTAACGGCGCAGTCGGCCACGGGGTTTGCCACGCGCCCACCATTTGGTCGCGGTGCGTCATGCCGCCCACGGTGCGGTCGCCGATGGTAATCAGAAGTTTTCGCGGCCACGGCGGGCAGGGCGCAATACGCGGTACGCGCTTTCGCTAAATCGTATTGGGCGGCGGAAAGAGCATGCAGGCTGCTTTTGCGTTTCGTCGGTGCGCGTGGTTTTGGGCGGTTTGCCCAGCAGCACGTTCAGCGGCAAATCCACCGGGGCTGTTGCCGAACAGTTCGTCGCGCACCTGCAAACGGCCGTCGTCGGTGGCCGTGCCCACCACGGCAAACGGGCAGCGTTCGCGCTCGCAGATGGCGCGGAATTTGTCCAAATCTTCGGGCAGGACGGACAAAACATACCGCTCCTGCGATTCGTTACGCCAGATTTTGCAGCGGCGACATGCCGTGCTCTTCCAGCGGCACGGCGCGCGCAGTTCGAATATTGCGCCGCGCCCAGCATCGTTCACCAGTTCCGGGGAAGGCGTTGGACAGGCCGCCCGCGCCCACGTCGTGGATGGCGATAATCGGGTTGCTTTTGCCGAGCTGCCAGCAGCGGTCGATGACTTCGTGCGCGCCGTTCGATTTCGATCTAGCCGCGCCGCACGAGTTGAAGTCAAATCCGCGCTGTTGCTGCCCGTGTCCATGGACGAGAGTGCGCCGCCGCCGCAAACCGATGAGCGATGCCTTTGCCGCCGAGCTGGATTAACAGCGCGCCTTCGGGAATTTCGTGTTTAGCGTCTGTTCCGCCTGAATATTGCCCGCCGCCCGGCAATCATAATCGGTTTTGTGGTGGCCGTGACTGTGCCGTTTTTCTTCGCCTCAAAAGTGCGCGAAATAGCCCAAGAGGTTCGGGCGGCCGGAATTCGTTGTTGAACGCTGCGCCGCCGAGCGGCCGTCGGTCATGATGTCCAAAGGTGATGCGATGTGTTCGGGTTTGCCGTAATCCTGCTCCCAAGGTTGCCTGGAACCGAGTTTGCAGATTGGACGTGGTGAAAGCCTGTCAAACCGGCTTTCGGGCGAGAGTCGCGATCCCGTTGCGCCTTCGTCGCGGATTTCGCCGCCGGCGCCCGTAGTGCCGCCCGCAAACGGGGCGATGGCGGTGGGGTGGTTGTGCGTTTCCACCTTCATGATGATGTGCGTGTTTTCCTTGTGGAAGCCGTACGCCTGACCTAATTGCGTTCGGATAGAACCGCTCGATTTCCGCAGCTTCAATCACGGAGGAATTGTCTTTATGCGCCACCACCGTGCCCTGTGGGCTGGCTTCGTGCGTGTCGCGAATCATGCGGAACAGCGATTTGGGCTGCTTTTCGCCGTTCAGGATGAAATCGGCATTGAAAATTTTGTGGCGGCAGTGTTCCGAATTGGCCTGCGCGAACATCATCAGTTCCCACATCGGACGGGTTGCGGTTCAGCGCGCGGTAGTTTTCGACCAGATAGTCTATCTCGTCGGATGACAAGGCCAGCCCCATGTTTTGTCCGACGCTTCCAGCGCAGCACGCCCGCCGCCCAGCACGTCCACCGTGTCGAACGACTGGTCTTCGTGCGCGGCAAACGGTTGTTCGGCGGACTGGAAATCGGGCAGCACGGATTCGGTCATGCGGTCATGCAGCAACGATGCCCATTGCGCGCGTTCGTTGCCGTGCAGGCTGCCTGAAACATACACTGCCATGCCGCGCTCGATGCGCTCCACGCCGTCCAGGCCGCAGTTGTGCGCGATGTCGGTGGCTTTGGACGACCAGGGCGAAATCGTGCCGATGCGGGGCGTAATTAAAGCAGGCTTTGTCCTGCCGCCGGCGTATCGACACGCACGGCAGAGAGCAAAGCCTGCAATTTTTCGGTTTGCGCCGCATCCAGGTGCGGGGAAGAGACGAAATACCGGTATTCGCTGGCAATTTCGGCTATGGCAGCAAAGGCGGCGGCTTTTTGCGCCAATTTTTGAATGCGGAAAAAGCGAAAGTGCGGACGCGCCGCGCAAAGCGGTAATCACAGACATGGTTTGAACTCACGAAGTTAGCAGGGAATGGGCGGGATTATACACGATAACAGCAACGGATTTCAGGGTGCAGGCTGCTTTTGCGGCACTGAAAAAGCAGCCTGCATATTGCCAGCTCCAAAGATGGGGCAGATGGTGGCCGGCTGCATTGTAAAAGCCAACGTAAAGCTGCCATAATTCCATATTGTTTTTCCGTATCAACCAGCAAAGGACAATCAACATGGCAACGCAAACAGCCAACGCAATCCGCTTTCTTTCAATGGACATGGTGCAGGCGGCCAATTCAGGGCATCCGGGCGCACCGATGGGCATGGCGGATATAGCGGACGTATTAGTGGCGCGAGTTTTTACAACACAACCCGAACAACCCGAAATTCCCCAACCGCGACCGCTTTGTGTTGTCCAACGGCCATGCTTCCGCACTCTTATACAGCGTGCTGCATCTGAGCGGCTACAATCTAACGGCGGACGATTTGAAAAACTTCCGCCAGCTGCACAACAAAACGCCCGGCCATCCGAATACGGCTACACTGACGGTGTGGAAACCACCACAGGCCGCTGGGGCGAGGCATTGCCAATGCCGTGGGTATAGCGCTGGCAGAGAAAATCCTGGCTGCAGAATTCAACCGCGACGGCTTGGACATCGTGAACCACCACACTTATGTGTTTCTTGGGCGACGGCTGCCTGATGGAAGGCATTTCGCACGAAGCGGCTTCGCTGGCCGGGCACGCTGGGCTTGGGCAAGCTGATTGTGCTGTAGACGACAACAATATCTCCATCGACGGCAAAGTGGACGGCTGGTTTAGCGAAAATATCCCGCAACGCTTTCGAAAGCTACGGCTGGCACCGTTGTCCCGAATGTGGACGGGCACGATGCGGCACAAATCCGCGCGGCGATTGAAGCGGCGAAAAACGAAACAGCCAAACCGTCCATCATCTGCTGCAAAACCTTAATCGGCAAAGGCGCGGCGAACAAAGAAGGCAGCACAAAGTCGCAGGCGCACCGCTGGGCGCGGACGAAATCGCCGCCACGCGCGCGCATTTGGGCTGGCATTACGCCCCGTTTGAAGTGCCGCAGAAATTTACAGCCAGTGGGACGCGAAAAGCAAAAGGCGCGGCATTGGAAAACGAATGGAACGCGCTGTTTGCACAATATCAGGCCAAATTCCCCGAAAAAGCCGCCGAATTCGTGCGCCGCACCGAGTGCAGGCTGCCTGAACACTTCGATGCCCATGTGCAGGCTGCTTTGAAAGACGTTTGCGCCAAAGCCGAAAAATCGCCACACGCAAAAGCCAGCCAAAACAGCATTGAAATCTTGGCCAAAGTGCTGCCCTGAACTGGTGGGCGGCTCGGCGACTTTAACGCCTTCTAATTTGACCGACTGGCCGGGCAGCGTGTCCGTCAGCGCGCGGCAGGGCGGCAATTATGTGCATTACGGCGTGCGCGAATTCGGCATGGCTGCCATCATGAACGGCATGGCGCTGCACGGCGGCATCAAACCCTTCGGCGCGACATTCCTGATGTTCAGCGAGATACGCGCGCAACGCCCTGCGCATGGCCGCCCTGATGAAATCGAACCCGATTTTTCGTGTTCACGCACGATTCCATCGGCTTGGGCGAAGACGGCTCACGACCCACCAGCCGGTCGAGGCAAACCCGCCACCCTGCGCCTGATTCCGGAACATGGCGGTATGGCGGCCGTGCGACACTGCCGAAAGCCTGGTGGCATGGGCAGAAGCCGCCAAAGCCGCAGACCATCCGAGCTGCCTGGTGTTCAGCCGCCAAAACCTGCCGTTCATCGCACGCAGCGAAGCGCAGCTGGCCGACATCAAACGCGGCGGCTACACCATTTCCGCCCGTCCGGACGCCCAAAGCGGTGATTGATGGCCACCGGTTCGGAAGTGGAGCTGGCGTTGAACGCGCAAAAGTTTTGGCAGAGCAGGGGCGTGGTCGTGATGTCGTTTCCATGCCGTCCACCAACGTGTTCGACCGCCAAGATGCCGCATATAAAGCCCGTGCTGCCAGAACACCTGCCGAAAAGTCGCCATTGAAGCAGGGCGTGTCGGACGGTTGGTACAAATATGTCGGCTTGAAAGGCGCGGTGGTGGGACTGGATCACTTCGGGCGAATCCGCCCCTGCCGATGTGCTGTTTAAAGAATTCGGCTTCACGGTGGACAACGTGGTGGGCGTGGTGAAATCGGTGCTGTAACCCAATCGAAAAGCAGCCTGCACTTTGGGGCTGCTGTTTTTCATGGGCGGCGCGGCGAAAAAGCAGCCTGCACATGACCCGAACAGTTTATTTTGCAATACGGATAGATTTATGAACGCACACATCAGCATTGACGGCCGGAAGATTGGCACGGATTACGCGCCGTACATCATTGCCGAAATGTCGGCCAACCACAGCACGGCAGTGAAAACGCCTTTAAAATCATCGAGCAGGCGGAAACGCTGCGGCGCGGACGCAGTAAAGCTGCAAACCCTACACCGCCGACACGATAACGTGAACAGCCGCGCCCCCGAATTCATGATTCGCGGCACGCTGTGGGACAGCCAGTCGCTGCACGAGCTGTCAGTCAGAGCGCATATGCCGTGGGGATTGCACAAGCCGCTGTTTGATTTCGCGCGCGAGCAGAGCATCACCATTTTCAGCTCGCCGTCTCGATTTCAGCGCGGTGGATTTGCTGGAAAGCCCTGAACGCGCCGGCGTATAAAATCGCTTCGTTCGAAATGGTGGATTTGCCGCTGATACGCTATGTCGCCCAAACCGGCAAACCGATGATTATCTCCACCGGCATGGCCGATGCGGACGAAATTGCCGAAAGCCGTGGAAACCGCGAAAAGTGCAGGCTGCCGCGAACTGGTAGTGCTGCATTGCGTGAGCGGCTATCCCCGCCCGCCGCCGACTATAACCTGCGCACGCTGCCCGATATGGCGGCGCGTTTCGACACAATGGTAGGCCTGTCCGACCACACTCGACAACACCACCGTAGCCAGCGTGGTGCTGGGCGCATGCGTGATTGAAAACGCTCACGCTCGACCGCAATGGCGGCGGCGCGGATGACGATTTTCTCGCTCGAACCCGACGGCCTGCAAGCGCTCTGCCGCGACAGCAAAAAACCGCATGGCAGGCGCTGGGGCGCGTCCATTACGGCCTGAAATCCGGCGAGCAGGGCAATGTGCAGTTCCGCCGTTCACTGTATTTCGTGAAAGACATGCAAAAGGCGACACGATGACGAAAACCTGCATCCGCAGCGTACGCTCCCGGCTTCGGCATCGCCCCAAGCATTTCGACGAACTCATCGGCAGAAACGCCTGACGCGCAATGTGCGGGCCAACACCAAAACCGATTGGGCGGATTTCGAATAACGCCCGTCCCCCAACTACCCATCCCAAGTGCAGGCTGCTTTTTATGATTCGGGAACATGAGATCGGAAAGCCGAAAAGCAGCCTGCTTTCTCCCCATCACGAAAGACGCGCCAGCCCAAGCTCCCCGAATGGTTTGCCCCGCTACTGCCGTGTTGGCAGGCCGCCAGTCCACTGCCGATTTCTGAACGCTGGCTATATACCGAAGCGGCCAAAACGCTCCGCTGAAAACACATACGCTGCCTTGTTCTGGCTGGATTACCGCAAGACGCATCCGCGCGATATCCATGACGCTTTGGCGGAAGCTGGCGATTGGGCGGGCGGTTGGCACAAATTGCAGAGTGTGATGAATATCTGCACACGGGCTATTTGAATTGGGCAGACGAAGAACTCTTGCGCGTATGTGCCGCTTCCGATGATTATGATTGCCCGATTGCAGGCGTTTTGCCGAGTGGGTGAACGGTAGTGCAGACATGCTGGAAGCATTGGGCATGCCTGCGGAAGTGCCGCCGTGAACGCTTTGTCGAACGGCTATATCTGACCGGGTTGTGCCGATATTTTTCGGCGCCGCAAAAGTGCAGGCTGCCTGCCGTGCCGCCGCATTATCTGGCATTGCACAACGCCGCGTTATATGAGATTGATGGCGTTCCGCGCGAAGTTTCGTTTGTCAGCGCTCGCTTTTTCCCTGTGAGTCGGACGACACGCCGAATGCGCCCGAAATTTACGGCAAGGCGCTCGCCCGATATTTGGCGGAAGGGCTGGCACGGCGCGGCTTTTTCTGTGACGGGTTGCCGCGCGGAAGACTGGGGCTGGCGCGTGGATGTGGACAATGCGGATTTCCGCTGTGGCTCGGTTGCGCCAATTTGACGGACGGGAAAACCGCTTCCGTTGTTTTCATCGAACCGCACACCGATTGTGCGCCGCCCGTAGCTGTTCAAACACGATACCCGCGCCGTAACGGCACGCCTTGCCGCCGCACTCAACGATATTTTGCAGCAGGACAATCGCATCGAGATCAGTGGAATGGCACAACGGCGTGAACATATATTATCGGCTGAATAAAGTTCAGGCTGCTATTTCAGTGTAGCCTGACGAAAAAGCAGCCTGCACCCCCACCACAAAAAGGAACCCCAAATGGCCCGATCCCCAAAACCCTCTACACCTGCACCGAATGCGGCGCGTGCACTGGCAAGTGGCAGGGGCAAATGCCCACATTGCGGCGAGTGGAACACCTTGCAGGAAGGCATCGCCGCCTGAGCCGAAAGAAACGCCCGTTTCCAATCGTGGGCGGCGGACACCACGCAAGTGCAGGAACTCTCCAAAGTTACCGCCGCCGAAGGGTGCCGCGCGAACCCCACCGGCATGGGCGAGCTCGATCGCGTGCTCGGCGGCGGGCTGGTGGACAGCGCGGTGATTTTGTTGGGCGGCGACCCGGGCATCGGCAAGTCCACGCTGCTGCTGCAAACCGTTGCCTTGATGGCGAAAAAGCGCAAAGTGCTGTATGTGTCGGGCGAGGAATCGGCGCAACAGGTCGCCCTGCGCGCAGCGGCTGGGGCTGGATGCGGACGGCGTGCATTTGCTGGCGGAAATCCGTTTGGAAGCGGTGCAGGCTGCTTTGAAAGCAGCACCAGCCCGCCGTGGTGGTCATCGACTCGATTCAAACCATGTATTCCGACCAGATTACCTCCGCGCCCGGCTCCGTGTCGCAGGTGCGCGAGGTGCCGCCCAGTTCACGCGCATGGCCAAGCAGATGGGCATCGCCATGATTTTTGTCGGCCACGTCACCAAGAGACGGCGCGATTGCCGGCCTGCGCGTGCTGAACACATGGTGGATACCGTGCTGTATTTTGAAGGCGACCAGCATTCCAACTGCGCATGATTCGCGCCATCAAAAACCGCTTCGGCGCGGCCAACGAGGCTGGGCGTGTTCGCCATGTTGGAAAACGGCCTCAGCAGGCGTGTCCAACCCTCTGCCATCTTCCTCGCCAGCTACCGCGACGACGTGGCCGGCTCGTGCGTGCTGGTGACGCAGGAAGGCAGCCGCCCGCTGCTGGTGGAAATCCAAGCGCTGGTGGACGACGCGCACGGCTTCACGCCCAAGCGACTCACCGTCGAGCCTCGAACAAAACCGCCTCGTCATGCTGCTGGCTGTGCTCAACCGCCACGCCGGCATCGCCTGCTTCGACCAAGACGTGTTTGCATCAACGCCGTGGGCGGCGTGAAAATCAGCGAGCCGGCAGCGGATTTGGCGGTGATTCTGGCGATGGTGTCCAGCTTTCGCAACAAAGCCGCTGCCCGAAAAATGGTCGCTTTCGGCGAAGTCGGCCTGAGCGGCGAGTGCGCCCCGTGGCACGAGGCGGGAGCGGCTGAAAGAAGCGGAAAACTCGGCTTAAACGCGCCATCGTGCCCAAAGCCAACCTACCGCGCAGCAGGAAAGAATTTGCCGGTCTGAAATCTTCGGCGTGGAACGGCTGGACGAGGCTGTGCGGCTGTGCAGGGATTTGGCGGAGTAGGGTGCAGGCTGCTGTTGGGGAAAGACTGCTGAAAACCTTGGGGCAGGCAGGGTAGGCACTTGCTTATTGGCATAAAAAGCCATGTTAAATGAATAAAAGCAGAGGAAATCAAAAATGTCCGACATAAAAAGAATCTCTTAGAAATTTTTCATCTGTTTATGCTTCAAAAGGAAGGCGTGAATTTGATGTAGGTTTTTGATATTCCGTGAAGATTTATTAGACGGAGAAAACCCAGATTGAAAATTATTAAAAACAAGGGGCTGTACTAGATTAGCAGATATGTTACCCTCGAAATATGAAGATAACTCACTGCAAATTAAAGAAAAAAAGTACAGAAAGAACTGCTTCGTTTTTTTGTACTCGAAGTTACCGCCCGTTCTGCCGCCGATATTTTGGGTATCCATCCCAATTCGGCAGCACTGTTCTACCGTAAAATCCGCATGGTTATCAACTATCATTTGGCCTTGGCTGCCGATGAGGTTTTTGAGGGCTCTGTCGAACTGGACGAAAGCTATTTCGGCGGACGGCGTAAAGGCAGACGTGGTCGCGGTGCGGCAGGAAAAGTGGTTGTCTTCGGCCTTCTGAAACGCAACGGACGGGTCTATACCGTTGTGGTGGATAATGCCAAGTCTGAAACGTTACTCCCTGTCATCAAAAAGAAAATCATGCCGGACAGTATTGTTTATACCGATAGTCTGAGTAGCTACGACAAGTTGGACGTGAGCGGTTTCATCCATTACCGCATCAACCATTCCAAGGAATTTGCCGACCGTCAGAACCACATTAACGGCATTGAGAATTTTTGGAATCAGGCAAAACGTGTCTTGCGAAAATACAACGGAATCGATCGCAAATCTTTCCCGTTGTTCTTGAAAGAATGCGAATTTCGATTTAACTTCGGCACACCGTCCCGGCAGCTAAAAATCCTGCAAAAATGGTGTGAAATTTAGGGCTAATCTACTAGTACAGCCCCTTAAAAAATTTTGATGGCGGTTGCTGCTGAAAAAGTAGAAATTGGATTTGAGAGAAGGTTTTTGCATATGCTGGTTTCGTGAAGGCCTACGCAGGATCAGCGTTGTCAGCGTTTTCATGTGTATGCTAACCTTCTGCAAGGTATCTGCTTAATCATATTTGAAATCAGTATTAAAGCATAATTATCAGTATCCGAAATTCCAGTTAATTAAATATTCAGAGACAATCGTTAAGATTGATTTAAGGATGAAAATGCAAGACCAAGAAAACATTAAAAACCAAGAAGAACAAGAAAATCAGCCAAAAGAAGACAATGGTGCCATGACCAAGTTGCAAGATGTGTTCAATCTTGCGCATGACCAGGCCCATCCCGATAAAATTGATGCCGTCATCCGCGCCAATACTCGGGTGTCCGGAACCAATATGTGGGTATTGATGTTTGCCATTGCCGTGGCGAGTATCGGTCTAAATGTAAACAGCACGGCGGTAGTGATCGGCGCGATGTTGATTTCGCCGTTGATGGGGCCGATTGTAGGTATGGGTTACGGTTTGGCGGTAGGGGATACTGCGCTGATCCGTCAAGCCGTGCGCAATATTATTATATTCGTCGTCATCAGCTTGATTACCGCTACGTTGTATTTCCTGTTAACCCCGCTTAAAGAGGCGCAAAGCGAGCTTTTGGCGCGTACTCAGCCGACCCTTTGGGATGTGTTGATTGCCTTCTTCGGCGGTAGTGCGGGTATTGTGGCGCTGACTCGAAAAGAAGGAGGCAATGCCATACCGGGTGTGGCGATTGCTACCGCATTGATGCCGCCCCTGTGTACTGCGGGCTACGGACTGGCACATGGCAACTGGCACTACTTTCTCGGTGCTTCATATCTTTTTGCCATCAACTGCGTGTTCATCGCTTTTTCGACCTTGTTGTTTTCCAAGCTGCTCAAGCTGCCGCGCAGGGGGTTGGTAACGGAATCCAAACGCCGGTTGCAAAGCATCATTATTACTGCCGTCGTGTTGGCTGTGATGATTCCGAGCGGCTATATGGCATCAGGACTGGTGCGTCAGGAGATCTTCAACACCAGAGCCAATGCCGCCATTGCCACTGCGAAGCAACAGGAAGGTTTTTTCGTGCTGCGTAAGATGTTGAACCATAGAGAAAATAAAGTCAGTCTGGTTGTCAATGGAACGGGCAATGCCGAGAAAATTTCCGCCTTGCTCGTGAAAAGCCTTGAAGCGTCAGGTGTGAAAGAGCCGAAGGTCAACGTGGTCTATGCGGGAGGGGACAATGCCAAAATCGAAGAATTGCTGGCAAGCCAAAACAACCCGGTTCAGCAGCAAAATGAGCTGAAAGAGCAACAGGCCTATATCGATACCGTACTGGCAGGCAAAGCCTCCGATATCGACGATGCAGCGGTACTTAAGGAATTAAAAGCCCAATATCCGGAAGCGGAAAAAATCGTTGTCGGACGCGGCTTGGCTTGGGATAAAGCGCAAACAACGCCTGTTTCCGAACAGTCTGAAAGCCAAAAAAACGCAGAACCGAAGACAGATACATATGACGATATCGTCGTTGTCTCTCTCGAATTGGAGCAGCCACTACCTGCCAAAGATTACGAGCGGATACAGGCGTGGTTACGCCAGCGTTATGAGGGTAAGGTGGTGCGCATATTGCAAACAGCTAGCAAGTCTCAGACAGATAAACCGTCTAACGAATAATCGCCTTCAGACTTTATCCATTTCCGAGAAATCATTGATTGTTCCTAGTACACCAAATCCGCCTCAAACACGCCTCTCAAGGCGTTGGAGATAAAGCCGCAGCCCGTATGAAACCTCAATCCCGACGTAGGGTGTGTGCGGTACGCACGCACGCGGTTTTCAGTTTTCAGGTAGCACCCTTTCGCTTTCGGGCTACCGCAAGCAAAAGCAATGCAGTAAAAACGCATACAGTAAGCTTCTGTGCAATTAAAAACAGCCAGGCGAATTTGCCGTGAACCAATCATCCGTCATTGAAAAGCTGCATCGCGTGTACACCGATTTCCTGGCCTGGAAAAGCGCCGAGTTCGGCAAACAACCCGAGCAGGAAATCGGCGGTGAATGGAATGTAACTATGCCGCCATGCTCTGGAAAGTGTGGGCGGCGTGTTTCGATTTCAGCGCAGCAATTCCTGCACACGAATGGCAGCCCGAACAGGCTCGGCAGCTGCTTTATCTCACTGCACGCGACAACGAAAGCGAACACATCGCCGGAATGTTGCCAGAATCAGCACCCGCTGCGGCTGTGTGAAACCTATCGGCAGAAACCTGTGTACGATGCGGGCTGGCAGCTTGCCGTTCAGCTCCCGCGCTCTCAGTAATGCCGTTGCATGGCAATGGGCAGAATATTTCTGCAACGACCCCGACGAGATACACTTGCCGCCGCGCCCTGATGGTATCTGGCAGCCTGCATGCGCTGCACACCGAACGCTATGCCGAACACTTTTGGCAGCGCAGCGTCTACCGTGACGTTGTCGGCTGGGATGCGGATGAATATCAGAAAATCGCCGTATTGCAGGCCTTGGCCGCTATGGGCTCGCCTTTGCTGCCGCAATATTTAAAGCCTGGCCAGGCAAGATGGGCGGCGGTATTTGGTGCAGCAGGCGCAGGTCTTGGGCGGCTAGCAAACGCAGCCAGCATGAGCAGGGTGCGTCCCGCACGCACGTGATTTTCAATTTTCAGGTAGCCCGTTCCTTTCGGGCTACCTGAAAACGCAGATTAAAATATCTGCAGGCTGCCTTTTGACGGCTTCAAAGCTCAAAGCAGCCTGCACGTCATCGACTCGGAGTGCAGGCTGCTTTTTCAGGGCAGCCTTCGGGTAGCAGATACCAGATTCTGAAATCTGACTTACGGCTGTTCACGCTTTCGCTTCTGCTCCCTTGCCCAGTCAACCCATATCTTTTGGGTAGTAAGGAGATTGGCGCAATTCGGTATCGTCCAAATCATCAAGATAAGCGATGGCGGCCTTCGAAAAAGCCCAGTAGCCGCAATAACCGTTCTGCTCAGGTTCAAGATGGGACTGGTATTCAAGGTCGCTCATGCCGACCATTTTGCGATACCAGCTCTTTGAGATGAGCAGTCTGAAGTTCTTCTATTGTTCTTCTTTGGTTTCGCCGCGCATGGCTTCACCGAAATAAAATGGCGTGTTTACCCATTTGGACGTAATCCGGATCGGGACGATTTTTAAAAATGGTAGTCCAAAAGAGTCTTCAATAGTAGTATCAGGTTCTAAATCATCTTCAGCATTGGCAAAGGATGACTTCAAGCAGGCGCGGAAGCAGGTCTTCGACGTTGCAGAGGTAGCACAGCGCGATAGGGGTGTAGCGTTTTAAGATAGTATTCAGTAGAAAACCATGGCATCGGGCTGGTGTAGTAGCCGATTTTGTTTAATTCGGCTTTGTTTTGCTGCCAGAATTTGGTGGAAACTTCTAATATTTGCAATCATTTCATAGCATACCAGGAAGTTCGATGATCGATTCTCCAGCGGTATAACTAGACTCCTCAAATAATCCATTTTGTAAATGTACTGCGAAAACCGTAGAGTTTCTCAGTTCTAAATTATTTTGAATTGGAATTATCTTTCAAGATTTTCATTGTTTCCGGTGTTTTCTCAACAATGAATTTCATCTTTCCTCACGTCAAAAATGCTGCCTGCGCTTTTTCATGAAAAGGATTTGTTCGGTTTCGTTCATATCTGATTTCCTAGTTGGGTTTGTGTATTGGGAAGGCGGAACGCACACATGCGGTGTTCTAGGTAGCCTTTCTTTCAGATGGCTGAATATTATTTAACCGTCTCGCAGCGTAGTTTGTCAGCAGCGTCAAAACACCACTTTGATGCTGGTCATGGTATTGGCGGTGAGCGCCACATCGCAGCTTTGAATATAGGGTTTTTCTTTATAGACAACATGCAGATTCAGGCGCACTTTGTCTGAAGACGAGTTTAGGGATAGGGTGTCATGCTGATTGAAGCTTCCGTCCCATCGTTTTCCAAAGGGAAATTTCCATTTGCCTTCAAAAGATTATTACGGGCATCTGCCGTCCATCGGTTGGATTGATTTCATCGGGGCTAAAGAAACCCGCCGCATATCGGTGTCGGTGTGCGGCACAGACTGCAAAAGAATAACCCGAAACGGATAAACGGGCCGGTTTTTCTGCGCAGGCGGATAGCGATAAGGCGGCGAGAGCGAGCAGGGAGATGTATTTCATGTTTTATTCCTTTGTTGAAATGCTGGCGGGGATGCCCGTTCAATGAAAAATCAGACAGCATGAACGTGTATTGTAGTTGAAAAAGTGTATCCGTTTATTAGTGGATTAAAATCGCAATGATACGGCGTTGGCTCACCTTGACATACTACCTGACGCCTTGCGGCTCTCCGCCTTATCTCATTTTTATTTTATTCCACTATATTTCATTGCAGGTTAAAGGCTGCCTGAAAATTGATTGAAATATCCGGCTTTTCCTCCCGAATGGGCGAAACGCAGAAAAAGCAGCCTGCACCTTCATTAACCGAAGTGCAGGCTGCTTTTTCTGTGAAAAATTTATGCCAATGCGGCCAATGCAGCATCGTAATCCGGTTCGTTTTTGATTTCGGGAACGAGTTGCGCATAAATCACGCGGTTGTTTTCGTCCAGCACCAGCACGGAGCGTGCGGTCAGGCCGCGCAAGGGGCTGTCGGCAATGGTAACGCCGTAATCTTGGGCAAAAGCCGCTGCGGAACGACGACAGCGTGATCACGTTGTCAACGCCTTCCGCGCCGCAGAAAGCGCGCCATGGCAAACGGTAAATCGGCGGCAATGCACAGCACCACGGCGTTGTCAATGCGGCCGCGCGTTGGTTGAATTGGCGTACGGAAGTGGCGCAAACGCCGGTGTCGATGCTGGGGAAAATGTTCAGCACTTTGCGTTTGCCGGCGAAGTCGGCCAGCGTTTTTGTCGGACAAATCGTTGGCGGTCAGCACGAAATCAGGTGCAGTTTGGCCGACGGAGGGGAAGGTGCCGTCGATGCGGATGGGTTGGCCTTGCAGGGTTACTTGGCTCATGAGTGTCTCCTTCATGTGAGGGTGGGGAAAACGGAAAGTGCAGGCTGCTTTTGGGTTATGCGAGCAGCTGCGTCATCATGTGTTCATAAATGGTGGACAATTTGTCGATATCGGCCAGTTCGATGTGTTCGTCAATCTGGTGGATGGTGGCATTGACGAAGCCCAGCTCAATCAGTTCGCGGGCGACGGCTTTGATAAACCGCCCGTCCGATGTGCCGCCAGTGGTGGAAAGTTCGGCGGAAATGCCGCAGATGTCGCGGACGGCGTTTTGTGCGGCTTGGGTCCAGCACGCCGGCTTCGGTCAGAAACGGTTGCCCGACAAATGCCATCGCCAAATCGTATTTCACGCCGTGTTTGTCCAGAATTTCGTGCACGCGGGTTTGCAGGCTGCTGGGTTTGTTCGGTGGAAAAGCGGAAGTTAAATTGAACCTGCACGCTGCCGGGAATGACGTTAGTGGCGCCCGTGCCGCCGTGGATATTGGAAATTTGGAAGCCGGTGGCGGGGAAATAGGCATTGCCTTTGTCCCATTGGACGGCGGTTAATTCGGCCAACACGGGCGCGGCGGCGTGAATGGGGTTCTCCGCCAGATGCGGATAGGCGATGCTGGGCCTTGTTTGCCGTGGATGGTCAGCGTGCCGGACAGGCCGCCGCGCCGCCCGTTTTTGAGCGTGTCGCCCAGTCGGGCAACGGCGGTGGGTTCGCCGACAATGCAGTAGTCGATATGTTCGCCGCGTGCTTTGAGCGCATCGACCACTTTGGTGGTGCCGTCGTGCGCGTCGCCTTCTTCATCGGAGGTGATGAGTAGGGCGAGGCTGCCGTTAAATTGCGGATGGGCGGCGGTGAAGCGTTCGCAGGCGGTCACGAAACAGGCGATGGCGGCTTTTCATGTCGGCTGCGCCGCGTGCGTATAGTTTGCCGTCGTGTTCGGTGGGTGTGAACGGGTCGAACGTCCATTGCCGCACATCGCCTGCGGGCACGACGTCGGTATGGCCGGCAAAGCAGAGCCGGGGGGCGGCACTGCCCAGCCGGGCATAGAAATTTTTGGTGTTGCCGAAGTGCATTTCTTCGATTTGGAAACCGATGGCGCGCAGGCGTTCGGCCAGAATCTGCTGGCAGTTTTTGTCGTCCGGCGTGATGCTGGCTTCGGAGAGTAATTGTTTGGCAAGGGGCGAGTGTGCTGTTCATGCGTGCAGGCTGCTTTGGAAAGGAAAGCCGTATTCTATCGCCAAACGGCAGCGGAAAATGTAGGTTTTGGGGAAGATTTGCCGTTGTTCGGCAGCGGTATTCGGCAAAAAGGCGGCGGGTAAAATAGTTTAAGGTTTGTGATAAATGGTGCGTAAAATCGCGCATTGTTTTTGGCTTCATGCATCGTGCATGTTTTGATATTTTATTGTTTTTTAAGGAGTAAAACTATGAACCGTCGTCATTTCATCCAATCTACCTGAGCCGCTTTTTGGCCACGCGCCACTGCCGCCACTGCCGCCGTTGCACACGGCGACCATTCTTGACAGCGGCCATGACCACGCGCACAACCATGCGGGTCACGGCGCGGCTGCTGAAAATGCACGTCTGCGGCGGTGCACGCTGCGGCCTTGTCTTGCGTGGGCGCGGGCAAAAACTGCCTGGCACACTGCGTGCGTCTGCTGTCTGCCGGCGACCAGCATGGCGCAATGCGCGAAAAACGTGAACCAAATGTTGGCATTGTGCACTGCGGTGATGGATTTGGCCGCGCAAAATTTCTGATTTGCTGCCGCAGTGGCGCGTGCATGCGTGAAAGCATGCGAAGCGTGTGCCGCTGCTGCAAAGAGCACATCAACCACCACGCAGAATGCCGTGCCTGACTACGAATCTTGCGTGAAATGCGCGCAAGAGTGCGGCAAAATCGCGGCCATGTGATTTGATACAGCCCCTGCCCGTTGCCTTTGCCGGTGGCGGCAGGGGTTTTTGTCGGCATGGCGGGATGCAGGCTGCTTTTTCGGCCGATGGGCGGCGTGTTATCATGCCGCCGACACAATCAACGGGAAATGAAAATGAACGGAACACGCAAACAGGGCGGCTTTTTGGCAGCGGCCGATGGTGAGATGGGGGCTGAAAAATCGCCCAGCTGCTGCTGACGGTGGCGGTCTTGAGCGTGCTGGTGGATTATTGGCGTGCGCCTGTTGCGCCGGGTGCAGGCTGCATTCACAGCTTTCCAAACCGAAAAGCAGCCTGCACCCGTGAGTTTGGCGCAGTTGAGTCGGGAACGCACGCTGGTGCTGTATTTTTGGGGCAGCTGGTGTGGGATTTGCCGCCACACGTCGCCCGTTATCCAGCGGCTGCACGAAGATGGCGTGCCCGTTTTGGGGGTGGCTTTGCGTTCGGGCAGCCGACAGGGAAGTGCGCGATTACCTGCAACAGCACCATTGGACGTTCGATACGCTGAACGACGAACACGGCGATTGGTCGCAGGCATGGCAGGTGAAGGTAACGCCGACCATTGTGCTGGTGCGTCAGGGCAAGGTGATACACAGCACCACGGGGCTGGCGAGCTATTGGGGCTTTGAAGCTGCGCGTGGCGCTGGCCGATGCGTAGGCTCGGCAGCACGTGGCGTATCGCCGCCATACCCACTCTTTCAGGCCGCCGAAGCCCAGTGCGTGGCTATATAAAATACCAAAAAAGCAGCCTGCACTTTTGAAAACGGAAGTGCAGGCTGCTTTTTGCTTCTGGTTTACAGTTTGGCGTGCAGATGATTTTTGCATTGGTCGGGAATACATACAGTTCGCAGAAATAGTCATCAATGGCGGCAAACAGGGTCATCCTTTGGGTCGGGTTGCTTTTTGAGTTTTGCCATAGCGGCTTGACGATGTTACTTTGCACCCAATACCATTAACCCATGCCAAAATTTTGATTATATGCAGAGAATTCGAAGGATAGGGTGGGGAGTCAATGAACAGTTTTCATGATGAAGAAATTTTTGGTATCGACTACGATAATGAACAGCAGAAATTATCTTTTTAAGAACAAAATCATAATATTCTTGAATTTAAGAATGTTGTGTTTTTGAACAAAAAAATTTTCTATGCAGAATGTAATTTTTGATATTCACCAATACGATAGCAAAGTGCTTCCTGCTTTTTACTTGAGCAGTTTCCTATATTGAGCTTTTTCAAGGAAAAATGAAACGTATGATATTTTTATACATCAGTCCCATCTACCGGATTGAAATGAGTGATTGTCATTGGGGATTGTAAAAATACTGAATTATAAGAAGAATTTTTCAAAATATAGGCTACTTTCTCAAGTGGCTGAGTCTCATCAAAACAAAAAGCAGCCTGCACTTCATTTTGCAAAGTGCAGGCTGGCTACTTTACTAGTTGCCGTTTATGCGGTTTTGGCCCGTGCCGATGATTTTGCATTGGTCGGAGGCATTGCCGTCGTCTTGGCAGCGTTGCAAACGGCGGCTTCTTTGGCGGGCGTGCAGCGGGAGAAGAAGCCGCCGGCCGGTCTGTCGGCAACATACAGTTTTCGGTCTGCTCGGATTTCGCCAAGACGCAGTAGCGGCCGCTGTTCAGCCGCCAAAGCCGCCAGTTCTCAGGTTTGCCCCGCGGGTCAGAGGTCGTCCACCACGTTGCGGATATTGCGCTCGCCGATGGTGGGCGATGACGATGTCAGCTGCCATTTGTTGAAAATGCGGTAGTACGGCGCTGCTGGTGCAAAACGGCGGCAAAGTTGGCTCTGTTCCCGCGTTCGCTGGCTTGCCCGCCGCTGCCGTATCCATCGATATTGTAGCCGTAGGAAGCCAGCATGGGGTCGTGCTGCAACGGAGCGGGTTGGTGGGGTCGGCAAACGTGGCTGACCGATAGTGCAAATAATACGGCCAGCAGGCTGTGGAAATGTTTCATGGGTTTCCCTTTCAATGAGATTGGCGGACACGGATTATAGCGGAAGCGCGGTTCTTCATACCATGCGGACGATGGCCGTATTGCGGATTGGTAGTTAAAAAGCAGCCTGCACTTCAATTTTGCAAAGTGCAGGCTGCTGGGAATGAGCCGTCAGCCGATGGTGCCGGTTTTATTCAAACAAGGCATCGGTTTCATCATCGGCCGGAGGCGGTGCCTGGCGGCGGTTACGCAGTTCAGGGTGGTTGTTCGGCAGCAGTTCGCGTTCCGATTCCAGCGGCGTGCCGCCGTCGTTTTTGCGGTGCAGGGCTGCTCTGAACGGCTGACAGGGCGTTCCGCACTCACGGAATTATCGCCTTCCAGCACCGATTCCACCACAGGGTTCGCCACCGCCGACAGAGTCGATGGTTACCGGCAGCGGGCTCATGCCTTTCGGTACTTCGAAGCCTTTTTGCGGCATGCCTTTGAGTGCGAACCTCATCGTATTCTACCCAAATCAGCAAGGCCAATGTGCCGCCAAAGCCGCGTCGGCTATGCTGGCTGGTTTGTCGTAGCCCACATAAATCGCGGTCACGATTTTTCGGGGTGTAGCCCACAAACCAAGCGTCTTTAAAGTCGTTGGTCGTACCGGTTTTGCCCGCCAAATCAGAGCGTCCCTAATGCGTAGCATCGAGTGGCCGTACCGTTGCGCACCACGTTCATCAGCATGGAGTTCATGGCGTATGCGTTGACGCGGGTCGATGATGCGCGGCGCATTTTGTTTTGGCCACCAAAGGCTGCATTTGCGCGACCAAATTGCGCTTGCTGTCGTAAATTTTATCCACCACATAAGCGGAAATTTTATAGCCGCCGTTGGCAAATGCGGCATAGCCCTCCGCCATTTGCAGCGGTGTGGCCGAACCTGCGCCCAAGGCCAGCGATAAGGTGGTGGGCAATCGTTGGGTTTGAAACCAGAATTTTTGAATGTAGTCAATCGCGTAACGCACGCCGATGGTTTGCACGGATACGCACGGACACGGTGTTTTTGGAACGGGTCAGCGCGGAACGCAGTGTAATCATACCAGCGTAATTGCCGTCGGAGTTTTTCGGCTGCCAACCGCCGATGTTCAGCGGTGCGTCTTCTACCATACTTTTCGGTGGAAAGCCTTTGGATAAGGCGGCCGAGTAAACAAACGGTTTGAATGTGGGAACCGGGTTGGCGGACACCTTGTGTGGCGCGTTAAAGCTTTTGTAGTGGTAGTCGCAGCCGCCGACCACCGCTTGCACGGCACCGGTCTCGGTGTCCAGTGAAATCAGCGCGCCTTGAATGGCAGGCTGCTGCACTGACAGTATAGCGACCGCCGCGCGCCTGTGCAACGCGGATGAGCAGAGCCGACTTTGATGGCGTTGTCGCCCAGCGCCTTTGCTGTTGATGGCGCGACCGGCAAAGCCCATGTCCTGAATGGTCAAATCTGCTTTGCGCCCGCCCTGCATATATACGGTAATGCCTTTATTGTCCGCACGCAGCACGATGGCAGGGAATCATGCGGTAACGGTGTAGGTATTGGCAAGGTATTGTTCTACTTCATATTCAATATCCTCAGGCGCCACCTTACTCAAATCCAGCTGTTGCTCGGCACCGCGGTATGCGCTACCTTTGTCGAAGTTGCGCAGTGCTTATGCGCGTAACGCGTGGCAATCTGCTGATTGGCGATTTTGACCGTGGTGTATACATGCCAGCCTTTGGTATGAACCGCTTCACCGTATCGGTCGAACAGATATTGGCGTGCCATTTCGGCCCACCGTAAAGCGCGTCTTGGTTGATTTCGGTGCGGTAGCGTTCGTAAACCAGCGGCGTATTGAGTGCAGCCTGCTTTTCTGCAGCCGTAATCATGCTCAGCTCCACCATGTTGTTCAGAATGTATTCCTGACGCAGGCGGGCGCGTTCAGGGTTTACAATCGGATTGAGCGCAGACGGTGCTTTGGGCAGGCCGGCCAAGATGGTGGCTTCTGCCAAGTTCAAATCACGCACGTGTTGAAATAAATTTTTGGCCGCCGCCGCAAAGACCGTAAGCGCGTTGTCCCCAAATAGATTTGGTTAAAATAAAGCTCAAAAATCTGGTCTTTTGTTAACGTTTTTCAATTTTTGTAAAGCCAGCAGCGCTTCGTTAAATTTACGGGTGAAACGTGCGTTCGTTGGTTAAGTAAAAATTACGCGCCACCTGCTGCGTAATCGTACTCGCGCCCGACTGCACGCCGCCGGTCAGGTTGCCCAATGCGGCGCGCGCCACCCCGATGACGTCCACGCCCCAGTGTTCGCGGAAACGTTTGTCTTCCGCCGCAATTACCGCGTTTTTCAGCACGTCGGGAAATTGGTCAATGGGCGTGAATTCGCGCCGTTCGTCGCCATAAGTGCCGATGATGACGTTGTCGGCGGAATAAATGGTCAGTGGTTCTTTGGGTTCGTATTTTTTTAACCTCGTCCAAGCTGGGGAGTTTCGGATAAGTTATCAAAATTGCAACAGTCAGCAGACCCACTGCAAACAAGAATAATCCGAACAAAAAGCCCCAAAAAGGGTGGTAAGCAAATTCTTAATCATGAAATTTCCATACAAATTAAATTTAAAGTTGCCATTTGTTTTTAAAAATAAAAGTAAAATAACTTATCTTTTTGTTATTGGAATAAAGCCAAACAGCAGGCTGCATTATAAATGTTTTATGCCTAGAGTAAGGATTTAAAATTATGCGTTCAAGAAAAATGGAAAAATACAAGCAATAAAAGCGGATTCCAGCATTAGCAGGAATAGCGTTATTAGTGTAGATATCGGGCAGGGCGGTATCCGTATGGGTACAGCTGTCCGGCCGCAAATTAAACCAGGTCCAACTGGAAAAGTATGCCGCCGTTACCCTGCCGGGCAGTATGGTTTCAGAGCAATGACATCGTTGATTTTGACCAACTTGTCTCTCAGTTTGCAACAATGTTATACCAAGTTGAAAACAAGTTGCAAGCAGGTCAACATCGCATTGCCAAGCGGTATTGTGACCATTGAGGAAGAATTTTTCTTACGATCCTGAAAGCAACGATATTTCTTTGCAGGAAATGGTTGAGTCTGAAGTGGTGCGTGTAGGCGATTGGACGGTGTGAACTATGACTGGAAGGAGTTGTCGGAAGACCCGCGGACAGGTGTTATGTCTGTCGTTATCGCAGCGGCGAAGACAGATGATGTGAATAGTCGTGTCGATTTGTTGGAAGAAGTGGGCTGCAGGCTGTGAATGTGGATGTTGATGTGTTTGCCTGGCCAGTGCTTTTATCTACACGGATGAAATGATGGGCAACTCAATTTACCCGCTCCAAGATTTTGGTGGTAAATGTCGGTGATGTGAATATGAACGCGATGGTGCTACAAAACAACAAAAATTCTATTCCGTCATGAAGCTAACTTGGGTTTTGAGCAATTGGTACAGTTGATTCAACGGACTTACCAATGCACAGATTCCGAAGCGGTTGCGATGGCTTATGGCCGAGGCAGCAGGCCGGGCGATTACCGCAATTAATTACCGAAAGTTTCAATATGCAGATTGCCAGGAAGTTCAACGTGCATTGCAATTCTTCTTGGCTACACAAAAATATGGATGAAGGTGTCGATATCAGCCAGATATTCATTAGTGGCATAGGTTGTACAGATGCAGCCGGTTTTGGATCATGTGGTATCCACGCATACCAATATCCCGACACAACTAATGTGCCCCTGTTTCTTTAGCAGCCAGTAAGTCAAAAATCGATGGTACGCAACTTCAGAAAGATGCAGATTCTTTGACGATGGCATTCGGTTTAACATTAGAGAGGTTTGGTTTAATATGAATTTAATTGAAAATTAATTTGCTGCCATATCGCGAACTAGAAGAGCAAAAGGCTGAAAAAGCGATTTCAGGTGATTATGATTGTTGGTGCTATTGCAGGCGTGCTTGCATGCAGCAGCTGTTTATGCTACGTTGTTGGGGAATGGTTGAAAACCAGCTTGGTCGTAATGAGAGCTTGCAAACGAGGTATTGCTGGCTTGGATAAAGAGTTGGCGGAAATTAAAAACGTTGAATGAGCAAAAACGCAATTTCTTGGAACGTCGTCAAAAAGTTGCGGAGTTGGATAATAAACGTTTTGAAGGTGCGCGCTATTATCGATACGTTGAACCAATTGGTTCCGGATGGTGCATATCTTCTGTCTTTGACAGGGTGATGCATCGAAAAATATCATCAGCAATCAATACACGATTACCGGTAAAGCAATCAGTGATAATAAAGTTGCGATGTTTGCGACTGCATTACCGAGCACGGGTGTGTTTGATCCGCCAGAGTTGTTGAAAATCGAAAAACGCAAATGACGGGCAGCAGTTCTCATTGAAAGCTTTGTTGTTGGAAAATAAAAGTAGTTATTCCAGATTCAGAAGGGACCTTCTGCTTCAGCACCTGCGTCTTCTGCAGCATCTAATCCAGAAGGAGGTAAATAATGAGTTTTGATGTAAATAAATTGCATCTGCAACCAAAAGCCGGTTCAGTTATTATTGGCAATTGTATTGGCTGCAGCATTGGTTGGGGTGGGTTACGTTGCCTTGTTTCCAGTCTCAACTAGAAGAGTTGACAGCGGCGCAGGAAAAGAGAACAACAGCAAGAATTCACGGAAAAAAGTATTCAGGCGGCAAGTCTGGATAACCTGAAGTTGGAATTGCAGCAGATCCAAGAATCAACACGTGTCTATGAAAACAGCTGCCGACCAGCGCAGAAATTCTGACGTTGATTCAAGAGTTGCACCAAGCGTGCGCAGAAATGGATTAACCATAGAGCTTGGTAACTCCTGAAGCCAAAGTTATCGAAGGTCCGATCGAACGATTGCACTTTCTCTGATTTCAGTAACGGGGCAACTATGAACAAATCGCTCAATTTGCACGAGATGTTGGCCAAATGTCGCGCATTGTTACATTGGCGAACATAACGTGTGCAGCTGGCGAGAGGTGACAACAAAGGTAAGTTGGTCTTCACCGCGATGGCGAATACATACAAAGCATTGGATGCATCTGAAGTTGCTTCTGCAACGAGTAGTGCATCAGCAGCGGCTCAGTGAGTTCTCTAAAATATGATCAAACAGGAAACAATAATGAAAGTTAAATTAGTTTTAATGTCGGCGTTGGTGCTGGCAGGCTGTTCTGAAAAGTATGGGGATTTACATGAATGGATGAACAAAGACAAGGGCAGATGCGAAGACGAAAGTGCGCCCTGCTGAACCGCCTGCACCACTTGAGCCTGTAACGTATTTTTGCACCACAGCAATCTGGCTCCCTAATGCCTATAGTATGCAACGGATGAAGGCTGCTTTTCCAAAAATGGTAGTGCGCCTAACTTGAACCGTACAAAAAGAGCTTTTTGGAAAATTATAGTTTGGAAAACCTCCGTTATGTGGGTTCCATCGCTCAAAAATGCACTGTCTGCTTTGATTGAAGTGGATGTGAATGGTCAGCCGCATGTATATACTGTCAGACCATCGGTAATTACTTGAGGCAAAACTTTGGGCGTATTACCAAAATCACTGCAGACAGAATTGGAATCGTCGAAACTGTAGAGGATACTTTTGGTAACTGGGTAAATCGTGATGCAGAATTAACGCTGACGATAGATGGTGCACCGAGCATCCACGCCTGACAGATGCCGGAAAAATAATTTTGTATTAGATTAATAATTTAAGAGGTTTATCTGATGAAAAACAAATTCACTGGAAAAAGTTATCAGTATTTGGTTTGGGTTTGATGATGCAGGCTGCTTTTTGCTGGAAATATTACTGATGTGAATGTATCAGTATTACCAGATCAACAGCGTGTGATCAAATTAAAACTTTGACAGAGACCCAGTAGAACCAAGTGGTTTTTATTACCAGCTCACCTGCACACGCATTGCTTTGGATTTTCGTAATACTGGTGAGACTGGCTCAATCAGCATTAACGTTTAATGATGCATTATTGAATCAAGTTGTGGCAGCACAAAATGATGCTACACACGGGTTCTGTTAGGGTTTGACAAAAGATGCACAATATAATGCTCAAATCCGTGGTAATGAAGTGTGGATTTATGTAGGTGAATCTGCATCGACTAATACAGCAGCAAACCAATGCGGGTGTTGTGGCAGGGCTCGTAACGCCTATGTGCCTACTGCGAGTGCGAGTGGGTTCAACATTGATTTCCGTAAAGCATCACAAAATGCAGGGTGTTGTCGAGTTTAGTTCTGCTCATGGTAGCCAACCACAAATCAAAGGCGCAGAATGACCGCATTGTAGTTATCTGAAAAACTATGCTACTGCCTACACAAGAGCAGCGCAATTTGGATGTAACAGATTTTTCAACGCCAGTAAAAGCAATCACAGTGAAACGCTTGGGGTAACGATACGCAGATTGTTATCCGCAACCAGACGCCCTAGCGGCATAAAGTGACTGAAAATAATGGTCGTTATGCTATCCAGGTTTCACCTAAACGTAATGTTGCGGAGCTTTCAGTACTTTCAGGTCGCCCCGAAAGCGCAAAAACTTTCACAGGGTAAACGAATTTCTTTGAGTTCCAAAAACGTTGATGTGCGTACTGTTTTGCAAGTATTGGCGCAAAGAATCTGGCATGAATATTGTCGCCAGTGATTCTGTGCAAGGTAAAAATGACACTTGTCGTTGAAAGATGTACCTTGGGATCAGGCGTTAGATTTGAGTTTTGGATGCGCGTAATTTAGCTATGCGCAAACATGGCAATATTATCAATATTGCGCCACGTCAAGAATTGAGAGAAAAAGACCTTGAAGAGGCGAAGGGTCGTCAAGAAATGGAACAGTTAGGGGCCACTTTTTGTCTCGAAAGCTTCCAGTTGAAATATAAAAACGTAGAAGAATTTAAAAATATTTTGCGCTTTGTCTGATAGATGGATCAACAAATAGTGATAATAGTAAAAACTATTTTGAGCCCTCGTGGTAGTGCATTAATTGATCCTGCAACCAATACATTAATTGTTACCGACATACAGACTGTTATTCAGAAAATTCCAGCGTCTAATTGAAGAGTTGGATGTGCCTGCCAAACAAGTGATGGTGGAAGCACGTATTATTTGAAGCAGCGGACGGTGTAGCTCGTGATTTAGGGTGTGAAAATTTGGTGCTGATCGTCAGCGGATCGACTTCATGGGGGCGGGCAACTGGAATAACGCTATTGAAGGCAATCGTCGGTATGCGGGTGGCAGCACAGGTTCAGGATCAAATAATGGTGGTGTCAGCTTCACGCCTAACGTGAATCTGCCTGTCAGCACTGCCACAAGCTCCATTTGCGATTATCCGTTCTTGGGCTTCAGGCGCGTTGGGCTTGGAGCTGTCTGCAATGGAAACAGATAACCTGACAAAAACAATTTCTACGCCACGTGTATTGACACAAGACCGTAAAGCCGAAATCCCAGTCAAAGTACGCAAATTCATTTATACTACTCGCGGTAGTAATGGTGAAAGTATCAACATCATTTAAAGACGCTATTTTGAGCTTGAAAGTAACGCCGCGTATTACGCCAGATGCTAAAATCATCTTGGATATTACGATTAACAAAGATGAGCCAGACTATACTCGTGTGAAACGTTGAAGGTGAACCGGGTATTACAACGCGCCGTGAAAAACTCAGGCGATGATTGAAGATGGCGGCACTTTGGTTTGTGGGTGGTATCTACCAAGAACAAATGTCTAATAACATGTAAAGTACCTTTCTTGGGCGATATTCCTGTTTTGGGTAATTTGTTCAAATCACGCTCACGCAGCCATACGCGTAATGAACTGTTGTTCTTCATCACGCCACGCATTATGGGTGGTGAGAACACTGTGTTGCGCTACTAAAAAGCCTCTGCATATTTTGCAAATTTGAGGTTAAAAATGCCTGCCATGGAGAAAAAACATGGCGGGCAATTTCATCAATCGGCTTGATGGGGCGGGTAAAACAACGCTTGCCGCCAGCTTGCCGATCATCTGCAATATCCTTTTTGATGATAGTGATAACGTTATCTGCCAGCGTACCGGTGTGAATATTCCCCACTATTTTTGAGATAGAAGGGGAACAGGGGATTTCCGGCAACGAGGAAAGTATGGTGATTCAAGAATTGACTGCGATGGATAATGTTGTGTTGGCAACGGGCGGCGGTGCAGTGCTGCGCGAAGAAAATCGGCATTGCCTGCAAAACCGCGGCACGGTTATTTATCTGCATGTTTTGCCTGAAATTTTGTTTTGAACGCACGAAAATATGATAAAAACCGTCCATTGCGTCCAGTAGCCGACCCACTAAGCAAAATTCCGCGAATTATATGAAAACGCGCCATGAACTGTACTGCCAAAACGGCGCACATGGTTTTGGAAGTGGGCAAATCGGGTTGCCAGACAACGTTAAATAGAATTTTTGAATTGGTTGGGCGCAAATGAAATCTTTGACAGTGCAGGCTGCTTCACATCGTTACCCTATCTATATCGGCGAAGGAATTTTGCAGGATTTTTCTTTGTTTCCAGCAGAAGATAGGCAAAAAGCCGCCATCATTACCAATGACGTGGTGGCAGCAAATGGTATTTGCAGCCGTTGAAAAGCAGCCTGCACACCCATGGAATTGAATCCGATTGTGCTGCCGGATGGCGAAATTCCGCAAAGAAATAATGATTCATTGCAAAAATTTATGATGGGCTCTTAACGCATCACGCAGACCGCCAAACCACCATTCTTGCGTTGGGCGGCGGCGTGATTGGCGACATGGCGGGTTTTGCCGCAGCCACATATCAGCGCGGAATCCCGTTTATTCAGATACCTACCATTGTTGAGCCAGGTCGATTCGTCCAGTGGGCGGCAAAAACGGCGATTAACCATCCGCTGGGCAAAAATATGATTGGCGCGTTTTATCAGCCGCAGGTGGTACTGGCTGGTTATCCACGCTGAACACATTGTCCGACAAAAGAATTTTCGTCCGGCATGGCGGAAGTTATCAAATATGCCTTTTGTTGGGCGACGCGGTGCAGTGGTTGGAACGGATATGCCTGCATTGATGCAGCGCCAGCCGGACATATTGGCCGGACGGTGGCGCATTGCTGCCAAAATGAAAGCCGATAGTTGTCGCGCAGGATGAAACCGAACAAAACGTCCGCGCGTTGCCGAATTTAGGCATACGTTTGGCCATGCGAGTTGAAAACCGAAAATGGGCTACGGTCACGGCTGCATGGCGAAGCGGTTGCTGCGGGCATGCGTCCATTTGCCTGCCGATTGTCGGAGCGGCTGTATCAGCTGCCCGCCGGCGATACCGAACAGGTGAAGGCTTTGCTGCGGCGGGCTGCTTTGCCGATGCGCCGCCGCATTTTCGTTTGAGCCGTTGGCTCGCAATGCGTCACTCGACAAAGAAAGTGCATAGCGGAAAAATGCGTTTCGTAACGCTGCCGCAACTAGGGCGGGCGAAGGTCAGAAACGATTGACGATATGGTTATTGCGCAGTATTGCACGAATATACGGATTTTTAATTATATTTAGGAAAACAGAATGGGACGAGAAAGCCGCATTGGGCATGGCGCTGAAAAGTGCCGTGGAAACCATGAGCAGAAAAAGCAAACCCGAGATGATTGAGGAATACATTTGTGGCAAATACGATGTGTTCAAGCGCTGAAAGCCGCTGTCGGTGGGCGTGAGAACGATTTGATTCAGGCACTCGGTCAGTTCGGTCCGGGCTGATTAAACGCGTGTTGGCCAGCCACTGCCGCCGCCGAAATACATCAACCAGTGGCGCGCGGCGGCAAACGCTTCAATTTGGACAACCGTCTCAAGGTGAAGTGAGCGAGGAAGAACGCCTGCACGCTTTGGAGCAGCGGGTATCCGCGAAGCGATTGAAAGCAGGATGCACGCCGTGCGAGGCGCAGGCCAAAAAGCAGGCGCAGGCAGATGCCGAATCGGCGAACAATAACCATGGAACAATGCAGGCTGCTTTGTAGCGACATGACAAAGCAGCCTGCGCTTTAATAATGAGCAAATACTTGAGCGATACGAAAGGAATCTATGATGCAAACGGTTCGATTAAAGATATTTTGGTGGCGAATAACCGCCCGTTCACCTTGATTTGGCGGCATTAACGTGCTGGAAGATTTGGACGGCACCCTGCGTGCGGCAGCATTATGCGTGCGCGTTACGGAAAAACTGGGCGTATCCCTTTGGTGTTCAAAGCCTCGTTCGATAAAAGCAACCGCTCTTCCATCCATTCGTACCGCGGCGTGGGCGTGACAGAAGGCATGAAGATTTTGCCGCCGTGAAACGCGAATTTGCGCTGCCCCGTGATTGCCGATGTCACGAGCCGCACCAATGTGCACCTGTGGCCGAAGTGTGCGACGTGCTGCAACTGCCCGCGTTTCTGGCGCGGCAAACCGACTTAGTGGCGGCAATGGCGTCACCAGTGCCGTCATCAACATCAAAAACCACAGTTTCTGAGTCCGCGCAAAATGAGCAATATCGTGGAAAAATTCCACGAGGCGGGCAGCTCGACAGATAATTTTGTGAACGCGGCACGCAGTTCGCTACGATAATTTGGTGGTGGACATGCTGGGCTTCGGCGTGATGAAGAAAACCTGCGGCCAGGCGCCATTATTTTGACGTGACCCATTCGTTTGCAGCGGCGCGAAAGCGGCGCAGCAGCATCGAGGTAGACGGCGGGCGCAGGTGTTGGATTTGGCTTTTGGCCGGCATGGCAACGGGATTGGCCGGCCTGTTTTCGAAAGCCACGAAAATCCGAATCAGGCACGCTGCGATGGCCTGAGCGCGTTGCCGCTGGCAACTGGAAGCCTTTTGCAGCGCGTGAAGGCGGTGGACGAAACCGTTAAATCATTTGCGCCGCTGGTCATCGAATAAACACGCATGCCGAGGGGCAGCTGCGGCCGCATCAAAGCAGCCTGCACTTGCCGTGCTGCTCGATGGACGTTCACTACTGCGAAACGAATTCAAGCAGCCTGCATTCCGGTTTTTATCGTGTGCAGGCTGCTTTTACGCATACTAATCTTGTTAAAATTCCACCATTCAAACAGCCGTCTCCAAAGTACCCGTTTTATGAACCACACTCCCGAAAAACCCCGTTCCGGCAGGCTTGTACTGGCGCCCATGCAGAGCCTGTGCGATTTTGTCATGCGCGGTTTGCTGACCCAGAATCGGCGGTTGTGACGAATGCGTCAGCGATGCTGTGCGGATTACCCACATGGTTCACGCGGCGACGCTGGTTGCGTCGGGCATGTGCCGGAAATTGCGGCGGCCAGCAAAACTCATGCGGCATTCCCCTGCGTGGTGCAGATGTTGGGCAGCGATGCGGAAATGATGGTGAAAAACGCGCTGGTGGCGGTCGGATTGAGCGCGCATCAGATTGATTTGAATTTCGGCTGCCCGCGCCCACGGTGAACAAACGTCAGGGCGGCGGCGGTGCTGCACTGAAAACGCCCGAACGCATTTACCCGTATCGTTTCGGCCATGCGGCAAAGTGCTCCGAACATATCGATTAGCGCGAAAAATGCGTTTGGGTTTGAAAACAAAGATTTGGCATTGAAATGCCGATGCCATCGCCCAAAGCCGGCGCATCGGTGCTGACGGTACGCGCGCACCGAAAAATCGAAGGCTACCGTCCTCCGGCGCATTGAGGGCTGGGTCGATAAAATCACGCCGCATGTTGCCATTCCCGTGATTGCCAATGGTGATGTGTTCCGCCTGCAAGACTATATCGACATCCGCACGCAAAGCGGCTGCGACGATGTGATGCTGGGGCGCGGCGCGGTGATGCGGCTGGGTTTGGCACGCCAGATTCGGCAATATCTGCACGGCGAAAGTGCAGGCTGCTTTGTTTGATGATGAGATTATCGTGTGGATGGCGCGGTTTATCGAGCTGTGCCTGCAATACGAGCCGCAGGGGAAATACGCCGTGGCACGCCTGGAAAGCGAGTGGCTGGGCATGATGCGCGACGTGTGTCGAGCCGAATCGCTGTTCCAAGCCATCCGCACCCTGCGCGAAATCGAGCCGATTCGTGCGCATATCGCACTCTGATTACCCGTTCTAGAAAAACATCATGGCGACACCTCATACTTCCGCTGAAAAAGGCGCGTTTGCCGACACGGTGCTGATGCCCGGCGACCTTTGCGCGCCCGTTATATTGCCGGACATTTTTGCAGGACGCGCAGCAAATCACCGCCGTGCAATGTGTACGGCTATACTGGTTTATGAAAATCAACGGGTTTTCCGTGATGGCGCACGGCATGGGCATTCCGTCCTGTTCGATTTACGCCACGGAACTGATTACCGAGTACGGCGTGAAAACCTGATTCGTGTCGTCGCGTGCGGCGCGGTGCGGGACGATGTGAAGGTGCGCGATGTGCTGATTGCCTAGGTGCCAGCACCGACGGCCGCGTCAACCGCCTGCGTTTCAACGGCAGCGATTGCCGCCATTGCCGATTTCGGCATTGTGTACTACGCTGCAGAGCTGCGTCTGCAACGAAATTCCCGTGCGCGTGGGCGCATTTTATACCAGCGATTTGTTTTATCGTCGGACGGGAGGCTGACCGAACGCCTGCGCCGATACGGCGTGCTGGGTGTGGAAATGGAAACGGCGGGGCTTTACGGCGTGGCTGCCGAATATGGAGCGAAAGCCGCAAACCGTCTGCACCGTGTCCGACCACATCGGTGAGCGGCGAATCGTTGGATTCTGGCGAGCGGCAAAGCGTCGTTCAATCAAAATGATCCGCGACGCATTGGATGCCGCCGTCCGCCTGAACTAAATCGACCCAAAAGCAGCCTGCACCTATGCTGAACCAAGTGCAGGCTGCTTTTTGGCATTTCCGGAAAACCACTATGCTGCCCGAACATCACCCCGCCATCCATCGCCCTGCTGCGAAACTCAATCTCGACCTGCGCATTACCGCGGGCTGCCCAGCAGCTATCACGCGCTGGAAAGCATTTTTCACGCTGCAGTTGACCCTGCAAGACACGTTGTGCATCGTGCCCGAAGCGACGGGCAAATCATCCTGCACACGCCCACGCCCAACGTGCCTGACGGGACAAAAACCTAGTGGTGCGCGCCGCGAAATCACTGCGCGACAGCCGCGACACCCGGACACGGCGCCGATATCTGGCTGGAAAACGCATCTCGATGGGCGGCGGTTTTGGGCGTGGCAGCTCAATGCGGCCACCGTGCTGATGGTGCTGAACGATTTGTGGCAATGCGGCCTCGACACGGCGCAACTATTGGAACTGGCGCCGCTGGGGCGGATGTGCCCTTTTTCATTTTTCGGGCGGACGGCGTTTGCGCGCGGCGTGGGGAGCAGTTGCAGCCCATTGATGTGCCGCAGCAATATTATGTGTTGGTGCGGCCGGATGTCCATGTGTCCACGCCGCCGTTTCGCCCTATCCCGATTTGCCGCAGCAGCGACCATCCGCATCGACCTACCAAAATCTGCAACCGTTGCGCAACGATATGCAAGCCGTTGTTTTACAGGATTATCCGAAGTGCAGGCTGCTTTTTGCCGAATTGCAGAAATACGGAACGCCGCGTATGACCGGTTCGGGTTCGTGCCTGTTTTTAACATGCGAACAACCGCAGCAGGCGCAGCACATCCGACAACAGTTGTCCGAGCGCTGGCAAAACTGGTGCGTCCGCAGTTTGCCAACACATCCTTTATTCGGCATGATTTCAAATAGATAAAAATATTTACAAAAATATAATTGACAATGCAGCCTGCGGACTGCATAATACCAGCTTTCAATCGCTGCAAAGCGATAAGTTGGGGATTCGCCAAGTTGGTTAAGGCATCGGATTTTTGATTCCGACATGCGTGAGGTTCGAATCCTACATCCCCAGCCAGAAAAACTTTTTGAGATTCGCCAAGTTGGTTAAGGCATCGGATTTTGATTCCGACATGCGTAGGTTCGAATCCTACATCCTCAGCCAAATCAGCATATGTTTTTTGCATGCACGCTAATCTTTATGGCGGCACCATATTGATATCATGTTTCGAAAACGCAGCCTGCACTTGGATGGCGATGACCAAAAGTGCAGGCTGCTTTTGCATGATAAAAACCTATCCGCAGCGAGACCGCAGATAGGGGTTTTCGTTTATACGTTGCCGTACTGATTGGGCGAATCGGCCGGTGCGGGCTGCTCCGTTACGGGTGCCTCGGCTTCGGGAAGCTGCGTAAATTCAGGTTCTGCACTGCCGTTTTTCCGTGCGGATGTTGTGGCTGTAATCTTTCGGCGGGCTGGGTTGCTTGCCGGCCATAATTTTCCAGCACTTGGTCGCGGTCAATGGTTTCCCAATCCATCAGCGCTTTGCACATCACTTCCATTTTGTCGCGGTTTTTCACTCAAAATTTTGTAGGCAACGGCATATTGCTCATCAGAATACGGCGCACTTCCGCGTCCACTTCCTGCTGCGTTTTCTCGAAATGTGCTGCGAACGGGTCACGCTGCGTCCCAAGAACACTTCGCCTTCGTTTTCGGCATACACCATCACGCCCATTTTCGCTCATGCCGTAACGCGTTACCATTTCGCGGGCAATCTGCGTGGCACGCTCAAAAGTCGTTGGACGCTCCGGTGGAAATGCGTCCGACAAAAATATCTTCCGCAATGCGGCCGCCGAACAAAATCGCCAGTTGGCTCAACATTTTGGTCTTTATACAGCGAAATGCGGTCGCGTTCCGGCAGCTGCCATGTCAGGCCCAGCGCCCGACCGCGCGGCATAATGGTAACTTGTGGACGGGGTCGGTGAAGTCAGGCTTTCGGCAACGATGGCGTGCCGGATTCGTGATGAGGCGGTGGCGCGTTTTTCTTCATCGGTCATCACCATGCTGCGGCGTTCCGGAGTCCATATAGATTTTGTCTTTCGCATCTTCAAAGTCGCTCATATCGACTTTGATTTTATTACGACGACCGGCAAACAAGGCAGCTTCATTGACTAGGGTTGGCCAAATCCGCACCTGAAAAAGCCCGGCGTGCCGCGTGCCAATGAAACCAAATCCACGCTGGAATCCAATGGTACTTTTTGGCGTGCACCTGCAAAATCTGCTCACGGCCGCGGATATCGGGCAGCAGCACAACCACCTGGCGGTCGAAACGGCCGGGGCGTTGCAGGGCAGGGGATCAGCACGTCAGGGCGGTTGGTGGCGGCAATCACAATCACGGTTTGGTTGCTCTCGAAAGCCGTCCATTTCCACCAAAAAGCTGGTTCAAGGTTTGTTCGCGTTCGTCATTGCCGCCGCCCAAACCGGCACCGCGTTGGCGACCGACGGCGTCGATTTCGTCAATAAAAGATGATGCAGGCGCATTTCTTTTGGCTTGCTCAAACATATCGCGCACGCGAGCTTGCACCACGCCGACGAACATTTCCACAAAGTCGGAACCGGAAATGCTGAAGAATGGCACGCCTGCTTCACCGGCAATGGCTTTGGCCAACAGGGTTTTACCTGTGCCCGGAGGCTGGCGAGCAAAGATACCGCGTGGCACGCGACCGCCTAGCGATTGGTAGCGGCTTGGATCCCGCAAATATTCGACGATTTCCTGCACTTCTTCTTTGGCTTCGTCGCAGCCTGCCACATCGGCAAAAGGTCACGGTGTTGGCATCTTTTGTCCAGCAGGCGCGCACGGCTTTACCGAACGAGAACGCACCGCCTTTGCCGCCGCCGGATTGGGCGTCGCATAAAGTAAATCCACACGCCGATCAGCAGCAATACGGGCAGCAGGTTGGTCTAGCAGGCCGCGCAAGCGGGTTGTTTCTTCGGGCGTAACTTTCATGCGGACTTTGTTTTCTTCCAGGGTTGGAATCAGGCGGTCATCCAACAGGGGCGTTGGTGGTGAAACAGATTTTTTTCGCTGTCGTTGCGTTCGCCTCGAATCCGATAGCCTGCGGGCGAGCCTTCAAATTGTACATTGTTGATTTCGCCAGATTTAACTTGTTGGATAAACTGGGAATATTCAATTTGCTTTGCCATCGGTTTTGCGCTCCTGCATGGCGTTGACGCCTGCGCCGATGGCTAAAAACAGCGCCCCAGATGATCAAATGTTTTTGATAATGCTGTTTCCCACGAAACGGACTCCTATTCGGTCAAAATTGAATTGAAAAAGTGGATGGATTGTAAAGCAGCCTGCAAGCGCTTGTCAGCGTTTATTTTTGCCCAATAAAGTAAATTTCACTGGAGCGATTGCGCGATGCATCGAGGCTTGCGTGTCTGCACGGTTTGAAACAGGCTCGCGCATCTCGGCCAGGTATTCTTGGTAGCCTGCGCCTTGGAAGACTTTTGACCAAAAACGACCCGCCTGTTTTCCAGGTGGTTGCGGGCAAAATCCAGCGCCAGTTCGCATAAATAATAGCTGCGTGCCTGGTCGGTGACGGCATTGCCTGACATATTGGGCGCCATGTCGCAAATTACAAGGTCTAAGGGCGGTTGCCGGCAAATTTTCAAATTGGCGCAATACTTCGTCTTCGCGGAAGTCGCCTTGGATGAAGTGCACGCTGTCAATGCGCTCCATGGGCAGGATGTCGAGGGCGAACACTTGACCTGCGTCAGCCTGACGAGTTTGGCGGCAACTTGCGACCAGCTGCCGGGTGCGCTGCCCAAATCGGCCAATAGGGTGCCGGATTTAATCAGTTTGTCTTTTTCGTTGATTTCCAATAATTTGTAGGCGGCGCGGGCGCGGTAGCCGTCTTTTTGGGCGCGCTGGACGCTGGGGTCGTTCACATGTTCGTGCATCCACGCGGGGAAGATTTGGAGCGTTGTACCATAAATGTTGTGTGATGCCAAAAGCAGCCTGCACTTTTTGGGGCGCGGCATTGCTGAGTGTAACGTGCTTCATGTATTGTCTCGACGGCCTGGGCGATGCCGGCGGCAATGCTGCACGCTGGTAATTGGCGGAGGACAGCAGTTTTTTCATCCTGTGGATTGGAGATAAAGCCCATTTCCAGCAGCACGGAGGATGTCCAGGGAGCGCAGCACGAGGAAATTGGCGGTATCCACTTGGCTGCGGTGCAGCTTCACTTTGCCGGAAATGTTGCGCAGGATGAGATTGCCCAGGCGTGTGGAATCGGCGGTGGTCTGCTTGCATCAGCGTCGGACAAAATGGTGTCCACGTCTTTGTGTGCCCACGCTGGAGGCCGTCCACCAAATCGGCGTCGTTTTTCCGATTTGGCCAGCCGGCGGACGCGTTCGCTGATTGGCGTGCCCCAAATATATACGCTCGGCGCCGCGTGCGGTGGGTGCGCCTTTCGCGGAGTTGGCGTGAATGGAGATGAACAGGTCGGCATTGACTTGGCGCGCTTTTTGGCGGCGAGGCAGCAGAGGATTTTTCATCGGTGGTGCGCGTCGCGTGGACGATGTAGCCTCTGGCTTTCCAGTTGGGATTGGGCGGCCAGCGCCACGGCAAGAGCCACGTCTTTTTCCTTCACGCCGGCGGGGCCGATGGCGCCGGGGTCAACGCCGCCATGCCCCGGGTCGAGCATAATCACGGGTTTGCGCGCTGCGGCGGTTGGCCTGGGGTGCAGGCTGCTTTTTGTGCGGCGGAATGGGTTTGCTGCTGAATCAATGAGCCGATGGCATCTTCGTGAGGCGGATTGTCGTTTTGCGCGCTGCTTTCCGTGTTGCTGCCGCTACCCGCCAGTTCGATATAAATACGCTGCTTATTGCCTTTGGTCGAGCGGTGTTGCCGTTACCACAACTTTTGCAGGCTGCTTTAAATCGATGACCAAGCGCAGGGTTTTTCGCGTTTTGCTGGCCGATGCGGATGTTTTTAATCAGCGGGTGCTGTTTGTCGATTTGCTGCGCCAGGCGTGTCAGCGGCAGGTTTTGGTGGATGCCGTCCAAATCGATGACCAACCGGTGCGGGTTGGCCAGCTGAAATAGCGGTAGGCGATTTTTGTGGTTGGTGTCGATAAAAATGCGTGTGCGGCCGCGCTCGTTCTGTACCTGCGCAGCGGTAACCTGTGCGGCAATGTTGGCGGCATAAGCCAGCGGTACAAAGCAGTGAGGCGGAGAGCCATGCCATCATTCTGCGGCGGGTGAGTTTTTCATTGTGCCAATACGCTTTCTCCGCGTGCTGTCGCGGTGCGGACGATGCAGCACCGCCCGTTGTCTTTGCGGTAAAATCCAAATAAATATCGGCAGGCACATTGCCGCCGCCTTTTTCTGCCCATTCAATCAGGGCAAAATGCAGCCTGCACCCGTCAAATCATCTAAGCCGCATCGTGCCATTCTTCGGGTTCGGCAAAGCGGTACTAACGTCGAAATGGTGGACGGTGCATTGCGGCAGGCTGTAGCTTTCGACAATGGCATAAGTCGGGCTTTTTCACCGTGCCCGTATAGCCCAGCCCTTTCAGCAAGCCGCGCGCAGCGTGGTTTTGCCCGCGCCCAAAAGAGCCGTTCAGGTAGATGACGAGGGCGCATGCGGAGCTGCCTGCCAGCGATGCGCCGAAAGCTAATGTGGCGGCCCTCATCCGGCAGCCAAACGGAGTGTTGCATCATCTTATTTTCGGGTGTTTTGTAGGGCGGAATTATAAAGTTTATTTTTGGCTGCAAAAGCATCGGAATCAGCAAAACGTTGTGTGCGAAAGGGCAGGGGCGGGGCAAAGTAAAATAGTGCAACATGTGCAGCCTAGCTACATAACCTACATTTCACTTTAAAATCGCCCGAAACAGGTAAAAATCGATGACTGAATTAAAGAACAGCTGAAACTCGGCCTGCAAGCCATGCATTTGATTTGCCCACCGCGCAGCAGTTACTGTTGCTGGAATATGTGGCGCTGCTTAAAAATGGAACCATACCTACAACCTCACCGCTCTGCGCGATGAAAATCAGATGATCAGCCACCACATTTTTGGACAGCCTGACCCTGTTGCCGTACATCAAAAACGGCAGCCAGTATGATGGACGTGGGTTCCGGCGGCGGCATGCCCGGTATTCCCGCAGCTATCTGCCGTCGATTTGAACATTACCCTGCTGGATTCCAACACCAAAAACATCGTTCCTGCAACAGGCGGTGATTGAATTGAGCACGCAAAACGTTACCGTCGCCAGTGGCCCGCGGTGGAGGCGATGCACGATAAAAAGTGGACGTGGTGACCAGCCGCGCGTTTGCCGAGTGCACGATTTTATTGCGCTGACCAAGCACCTGCTGAACGAAAACGGCTATTGGGCGGCCATGAAGGGCGTGTATCCGTATGAAGAGCTGGAAAAACGTGCCGGCTTCCGTCGAGGTTTACCAAATCGACAAGCTGGAAGTGCCCATGCTCAATGCCGAACGCCACATGGTGCTGATGCGTCCGAAGAAGGCATGATGTGAGCGCAAAAATTTTAGCGGTGGCCAACCAAAAGGCGGTGTGGGCAAAACCACAACGGCGGTGAATCTGGCGGCATCTTTGGCGCATTTAGGCAAACGCGTCCTGCTGGTGGATTTGGATCCGCAGGGCAATGCCACCTACCGGTAGCGGCATCGACAAAAGCGACATTCAATACGGCGTATATTCCGTTTTGACCGGCGATGCCGATATTGCCGACGCGCGCATCCGCAGCGGGGCGGGCGGCGCGATGTGCTGGCGGCCAACCGGAATCTGGCCGGCGCGAATCGAGCTGGTGCCGAAATCGCCCGAAATGCGCCTGAAAACGCGCTTCCGCCGTTCTGGACGATTATGATTTTGTGCTGATTGACTGCCGCCCACGCTCACATTGCTCACGCTCAACGGCTTGGTGGCGGCAGAAAGGCGTCCTGGTGCCGATGGTGTGCAGAATATTACGCGCTGGAAGGCATTAGCGATTTGGTGGCGACCGTGCGCAAAATACGGCAGGCCATCAACCCGAAACTCAATATTTTTGGGTATCATTAGAACTTTATACAGCAACCAAAACCGTTTGACGCAAGATGTGAGCGAGCAGTTGCTACGGCAGCATTTTGCCGAGTGTTGCTGCAAACCACCATTCGCGCAATGTGCGTGGCAGAGGCGCCCAGCTACGGGCAGCCTGCACTGGTTTATGATGCCAAAGCCAAAGGCACGTTGGCTTATCTGGCTTTGGCAGAAGAGATTCTGGCACGGACCGTGTCTGAAAACCCGCGTGGTTTCCTACACATTATTTATTTTAATTGAGCTTTCATTATGTTGATTGGCAATTTTGGTAGCTGCTTCATTGGCAACCTGCTTTGGCAGAGACAACTGGTCGGGCCAGAGCGCGGGAAATCAACAAAAAGCAAATCGGCCAACGCGATCCGGGTGCACGCCACTGATGATTCGTCCGGCACTACACTGCCAACCGCAACGTGTCTTTTACCCTGTGCGTTTGAAGCCAGCAAATTCTACGGCTTCATGGCGGACTGCGATTACGAATGCAACGAGGCCAAATTGACCCTGACTCAAAACGGCCAAGAAATCGCGAGCTTCCCAAGCTGAAAACAGCTCGCCAACGTTCAGCCTGCGTCGCAACCACCGGTGAATGGCATAAATCTTACCCATCACCGATTGCGAAAAAGACAGATGCGCTTATTCGGTAGGGGTGACATAAAGGCAACCGCGAATACGATATGAATTTCTAATCTGCCGTATTGCCGAACGCTATAAAAAGCAGCCTGCACCTTTGTTTTGGGGGTGCAGGCTGCTTTTCATGCATGTTCACAGCGCCTGGAATCATCTGCTGAACCATTTTGCGCCGAATGTTTTCGCCGCCACTTTCAGAAATTCCTCAAAAGCTCACGGAAGCCGAATCCTCGCGCTGTCGGAAATGGCGCGGATGACCACAAACGCTGTATCAGCTGGTAACACGTCTCGTGCGATGGCGGCGGCTTCCATTTCCACCGCCAGCGGGCTGCGGACAGCCGAGCGTGAATCCTGCTCAATCGCGGCCCGTGCTATTGATAAACGAATCGCCGCTCACAATCAGCCCGTGCATCACTGCGCGCGGCTTGAAGGTGGGCTGCTTTTTCGCTGCCGCCACCAAGGTTTCATCGCAGGTAAACGCGCGGCGAGCGGTTGCGGCACGCTGACCGTGTTGGTAGCCGGACCGGTCACATCGACATCGTGGTGCATGATGTGCGTGCCAACCACCACGTCGCCCACTTTCAAACCGCCGCCGATGCCGCGCGCGCTGCCCGTCTTAATCACCATGTCGGGCGCGAAATGCTCTTTTCAGCAGCGTGGTGGCGATGGCCGCATTCACTTTGCCGATGCCGTTGGCACAACGCGACCTCTTTGCCTGGCGACTCGCCCGTGTACATAACAAAATTTTTGCCGAAGCGGTGGGTTCCAAACCAGTCAGGCTGTCGCGCAGCGGGGCGACTTCCGCTTCCATGGCACCGATGATGCCGATGCGCTGCCCGTGTTTTCGCCGTTGGATTCATGCAAAATTTCCTCCCATTGGCTGCGGTTGTCCAGCAGGTGGCGGGCGATGCGCGCCTTCAAGCTGTGGCTGGCCGCCCAGCCGCATTGCACCACGTTGCAGCGGGTACTTCTTCGGCCGCCAGCACGTCTTGCAGCGTCCGCTCAATCAGGCGCAGCGCTTCTTGGTAATCGCAATATTCAGCAGGGTAACATAAAATCCGTCTGGCAAAGCCCATGGGGCTGATGTCCACGATTTTTGTCGGAATGGTTGCGCGACAGTTCCGCCATCAAGTGTTCCAAAAAGAGTGCAGGGCGGGCACTCCGCGGTCATGGTTGAGCTGCGCAATCGCATTTGTAAATCGTGTCGCCGTGGTCGCCGTCGGTGATGCACGCGCAGCGGACATAGGGCGCTTTTGCTGGTAATGGTCAGGTTGAAACTTTCCACGTTCATTTTCTTTTCGGCAGTGATGTTCATGTTTGCAACATCGCTGTATATTCAATTGAAATGCGGATTATAAGTGAAAGGCCTGCAAAATACTTCACGGCAGCGCACAGCCTGCACCCCTAAGAAGTGCAGGCCGCTTTTGGCACGGTTTGATAGCTATAATCGCGGCGCATAGTTTCGACTGCTTATCTGCAAATCATCATCCCAACATTAGAAGGAGACATCATGGCAGCATGGAAAGCCGCTGTTTGTTTGGCTGCCTGCACGCAGCTAGCTACCGTTTATGCCAAACCCTCTTTCTCCGGCAGGCCACAACCGGCCGCAGCAAGCCGCCACCAGTGCGGAAAGAGCCTATTGCAAACAAGTCAGCGCTGGTGTCGCACGATGCCATTTCGTGGCTCAGATTTGGACCGATGAAAAACTGACGACGCAAAAACGCACCTGCGTCGAGCACGCGCCTGCCGCGAGATCGGCGAACAAGCCCGCAGACAAAGCTGACAGCGCCATCGGATATTGCCATATTAGCAAAAGCCTGGCGTGTCAATCTTCCTGCTGGATGCCAAGGCCGTGCCAGACGCAGATGCAAAAACAAATTGCCGAACGCATTGGCATGAAGAGCATATAACTTCTGCATGAGATGCGCTGACTTCGGAATAACGGCTTTCGCCCAATTCAAGTCGGTTTTAAGGCAACACTTCCGATCCACCGTGCTATAATGCACGGTTTTTCCGTTTTAACCTAATTATTAAGGCAACAAAATCTCATGAAAATATCCGCAACATTGCCATCATCGCCCCACGGACCACGGCAAAGCCACGCTGGTGGACCAACTCCTGCGCCATCCGGCACCTTCCGCACCAGCAGGTGGACGAGCGCGGATGGACGGCATAGCGACCTTGAAAAGAGCGCGGCATCACCATTCTGACCAAAAACACCGCCATCGAATACAGCGGCTACCACATCAACATCGTGGATACGCGCACGCCGACTTGGCGGCGAAGTGGAACGCGTGTCTGGGCATGGTGGATCTGCGTGGTGCTGCGTGGACGCGCAGGAAACGCGTATGCCGCAAACCCGCTTCGTGACCAAAAAGCCCTTTGCGCTGGGCTGGAAACCGTTGTTGTGATTAACAATCGACAAACCTTCCCGCCCGTGCCGGCTGGGTGATCGACAAACCTTCGAACTGTTCGACGCATTGGGCGCGACCAACGAGCAGCTGGACTTTCCGATGTGTACGCTTCGGTTTGAGCGGCTTTGCGCTTGGAAGAAGACGGCACGGAAACCGATATGCGCGTGCTGTTCGAAAACCATTTTGAAACACACGCCGCCGCCCTGGCGGCGATGCGGACGCGCCGCTGCAACCGCAAACTCGCAACTGGACTACGACAACTATACCGGGCTGCTTTGGGTATCGGCCGCATTCTGAACGGCCGTATCAAACCCGGGTATGCCGGTGGCCGTGATGAACCAGACCAGCAAATCGCCACCGGCCGCATCAACCAGCTCTGGTTTCAAAGGCTTGAGCGCGTGCCGCAGGACAGAAGCTGAAGCGGGCGATATCGTGATTGTTTCCGGCATTGACGAAATCGGTATCGGCGTAACCATTTGCGATAAAGACAACCCGATGGGCGTGCCGCATGCTGAGCGGTACGAACCACCTGACCATGGACTTTATGGTAAACACCAGCCCGCTGGCCGGCACCGAAGGCAAGTTTGTGACCAGCCGCCAAATCGCGACCGCCTGCAACGCGAACCGCTCACCAACGTCGCCCTGCGCGTGGAAGACACGGAAGATGCGGACGTGTTCCGCGTGTCCGGCCGCGGCGAGCTGCACTCGACCATCCTGCTGGAAAAACATGCGCCGCGAAGGCTACGAATTGACGTGGGCAAACCGCGCGTGGTGTACCGCGAAATCAACGGCCAAAAATGCGAGCCGTACGAAAACCTGACCGTGGACGTAGCCCTGACGACAAACCAAGGCGCGGTGATGGAAGAACTCGGCCGCCGCCGTGGCGAGCTGACCAACATGGAAAGCGACGGCAACGGCCGCACCCGCTTGGAATACCGACATGTCCGCCCGCGGCCTTATCGGCTTTCCAAAGGCGAATTTATGACCACGACGCGCGGCACGGGCAGATGAGCCATGTGTTTCGACGACTACGCCCCGTGAAACCCGATATGCCCGGCCGCCACAACGGCGTGCTGGTGTCGCAAGAGCAGGGCGAAGCCGTGGCGTATGCGCTGTGGAACTTGGAAGACCGCGGCCCGCATGTTCGTGCGTCGCCGAACGATACATTTATGAAAGGCATGATTATCGGCATCCACAGCCGCGACAACGACTTTGGTGGTGAACCCGCTCAAAGGCAAAAACTCACCAACGTGCGCGCCAGCGGAACGGACGAAGCCGTGCGCCTCGACCACGCCGATTAAGCTACGCTGGAAAGCGCGGTGGAGTTTATCGACGACGACGAGTTGGTGGAAATCACGCCGCAGTCCATCCGTCTGCGCAAACGTTTCCTGACCGAGCACGAACGCCGCCGCCAGTTCTCGCAGGCGAGAAAGACTGATTGCTGTTTGAACTGAGTGCGGGCTGCCTGAAAGTTAGCGAACCTTTCAGGCAGCCTGCACCCTCATCAATCACGGTTTCACATTAATTCAAAAATGAACAACCATACCGTCAAACATCCACTTTCCCACTCGACCCGATATTGACGGGCTGCGCGCCGTTGCCGTTATTTCCGTCATCTGTTTCATATCCATGCCGATTTGCTGCCCGGCGGCTTTCTCGGCGTGGATATTTTCGTCATTTCCGGCTATCTGATTACCGGCATCATCCAACGCGAATTGGCCGAACAACGCTTCTCGCTGCTGAATTTTTACCAGCGCCGCGCCAAACGCGCTGCCCGCCTTCCTGTTCATGCCGCCGCCTGTACGGCTGCCTGCGTCTGGCTGCTGACGCCCGACGATTTCATCTGCCTATCTGCGTTCGCTGCGCTCCTCCCTGCTGTTCGGCGCCAGTCTGTGCCCAAAGCGGCGCTGTTTCGATATTCAGTCGGCCGAAAAACCACTGCTGCACATCTGGTCGCTGTCGGTGGAAGAACAGTTTTACTTCGTGTTCCCGCTATTGATGTGGCTGGTGCACAAATACCGCCCCAAATACACCGTGCATGCCGTCATCGCCATGATGGCCGCCAGCCTGCTTTCCGGCCTGATGGAATACCAAGCCGAAGCCTACTACCTGCCGCAAGTGCGCGCCTACGAATTACTGTTCGGTTCGCTGGCCGCCGTTTCACCGCAGGCAAACCCGCCAATCCGAGCGCACGAACCGGTTCTGCAACAGCAATTGCAGCCTGCACTGCCGCCGTTGCCGCACTCGCCTGCCTGTGTCTGCCCAAAGAAATGCTGCCCGGCGGAGGTTACATCGAACGTATCGTTATCTGCGGCGCCACCGCATGGCTGATGGCTTGCGGCAACAGCAAAATCAGCCGTGCTGGCATGAAACCGTTTGTCGCCGTCGGCCTGATTTCCTATCCGCTGTATCTGTGGCATTGGCCGGTACTGGCTCTGCTGCGTTATGTTTATATGGACAACGTGCTGCCCGTATCCGTCGTCATTGTGTCGATGGCGGGCGTGGTCTTAGCTTCGTGGATATCGTACCGCTGGGTGGAAAACCCGATACGGCACAGCAAGAAACTGTCGGGCAAGGCATTCGCGGGCGTGATGGCGGTGTATTTTGTGCTGGGATTGGGGTGAATGTCGGACGGCTGATGTAGTGACAAGCAGGTGCGCCGTGCACCAAATTATCAGGCATTGCACGCGAATACCGGTTTTTGCCGACGGCAAGAAAGGGCGACTGCATCTGCGGCGACCGCATGCAAACCCGTTACCGTATTGGCGGTGGGGGATTCGCACACCATGCAATTAAACGCTTTTTATGACGGCGTGGGCAAAAACGAAGGCTGGTCGGCGTATGTGATGTCGGTGAGCAGCCTGCTCTTATTTAGCATAGCGAGATGTTATGCACAAAGATGTGGCTCTCACGGTTGATCTCATCAATGTTCGGATATGCGCTCGTCAAATGGAGAACGCGAAATAGAAAAATTATCCATTGCTTATTTTATCAGAGCAGTTGGTATCAGCGCATGGAAGAAGAAAATTTCGCCCAAAACCTTGAGAAAACGCTGCAATACCTGCTGGGCAAGGGAAAAACCGTTTATGTTCTGAAAGACAATCCGTATGCCGTGATGAATGTGCCGCGTAGGATGTATTTGGAATCCGTTGGTTTGCCCGATGACGTTGAGCGAGCGGCAGCAGAAAAATTCGGCAGGATGCGGAAGCGGCCAACCAAGTCATCCATGATATTGTCCGCCGATATCACGCAAGTGCATTGGGTCGATTTCACCGATTTGGTGCCCGAAAAATTTTGCCGTGAACGGCTTGCCTGTCTATTTTGATGCCGACCATTTCCAATGTGTACGGCAGCGGGCGAGATGACCCAACGCTTCATTTCATCCGGCCGCCGCCTGCTGGCAACGCCGCCGAACGGCAACCCAATCCGCAGGACGCAGGCGAGCCGATAGCCGTGTGCGCTGCTTTAAAAGCAGCCTGCACCCCCAAAAGCAGGGCAATACAACATGAAACACAGTACGATTTTTATTTTTGCTGACGGTCGCAGGCTGCTTTTTGTGGCTGTGTGTTTGGCGGCACAGGCGCAAAGGCGCAATCCGTTTGACGGGCGCACAAGCTGCCGTACCAGCGGCGCCATATCATGACGGCCACCGAAATGCAGGTGTACGACACGCTGCTGGAAGCGCTGGACGATTACATGGTCTTCCGCAGGTGCAGGTGTCGCGGATTATCGAAACGCCGCCGAATGCGGAAAATTTCTATTGGTTCAACTTCATCAGCCGCATGAGTTACGACTTCGTGGTCTGCCGCCTGGACGGCACGCCGATTGCCGCGATTGAAATTGACGATGCCACGCATGAGCAGGCCGACCGCCAAGAAGCCGATAACCGCAAAAAACCTGGCCACCGAAGCGGCCCAAAAGTCGCCATTATCCGCTGGGAAGTCGGCGTAACGCCCTGGCGTGCGGCAAGTGCGCGCATTATCGATTAATCGACCGGAAAGCGCCGTGATAAGCTAAAAAGCAGCCCTGCACTCTGAAAACCAAAGTGCGGGAGCTGCTTTCTTCATGTCATCGGCCGACAAAATCCAGTTTTTCCATCGAGCAGGCGGTCGGTATCTTCGGCAGGGGTTGCCCGATGTGAGCAGCTTGTCGCCGTAGAAAATCGAATTGGCGCCGGCCAGAAACACACGCCTGCACCGATTCGGGCATATCGCTGCGCCCTGCGCTTAATCGCACCAGGCTGTGCGGCATGGTAATCCGCGCCACCGCAATCGTGCGGACAAATTCCGTCCAGTCCGAAATCTTCCGCGTTTTCCAGCGGCGTGCGCTTCGGTGCACGTTGGTTAATCGGCACGCTTTCCGGCTGCGGGTCCAAATTTCGCCAGGCTCGCAATCAGCCCGGCGCGCTCGGCGCGTGTTTCGTTCATGCCCACAATGCCGCCGCAGCACACTTTCAGCCCCGCCTGGCGGATTTTTGCCAGCGTGTCCGATGCGGTCTTCGTGGCGGCGCGTGTGGATGATGTCGTCTAGCGTTCGGGGTCGGTGTCCAGATTATGGTTGTAATAATCCAAACCGGCCTGCTTCCAAATCTTCCGCCATGCCGTCTTCCAGTAGGCCGAACGTGCCGCAGGTTTCCAGGCCCGAGCGATTTCACCGCGCGCACCATTTCGCTGACCAAGGCGACATCGGTCGCTTCAGCCTACGCCTGTACCGCGCCCATGCAGAACGGCTGGCACCGCGCGATGGGCGATTTTGGCTTTTTCCACCACTTCCGCCACATCCAGCATTTCCGATTTTTCTACGCCCGTGGTAATGCGCCGATTGCGGGCAATATTCGCAATCCTCCGAACAGCCGCCGGTTTTAATCGACAACAAGGTGGACAGCTGGATTTTCTGCGCATCGAAATTCTGACGGTGCACGCTGGCGGCTTGGAACACCAAATCCAGAAACGGCAGGGTTGAACAGTTCTTCCACCTGGCATTTGCGCCAATAGGCGGCGGTGGGAGTGCGGCTCGGTATTCGGCATGGCCTGCCGCAGGGCAATCAGGGGCTATGTGCGCCATTTGGTTATCCTTTTGCAGATTAGAAAAGATTGGCCGTAATACAGGCGAGGCAATGGCGGCTAAGGCCAGCACGATGCCTGCCCAGTTGTAAAGGATTCACACGTTCGCGGAAAACGAACGCGCCGGCCAGCGTTCCCAAAACAATCACGCCCATGTTCATGCCGGCGATACCAGCGTCGGGCTTTCTTTAAAGGCTTGGTGTGCTTTGATGTAAAAACAGGATATTGAGGAAATTCAGCACGCCCAGCAGCATGCCGGCCAGCACGTTCCAGCGTTGCCATTGGGTTTTGCGCCGCCACAAATAGGCCGACATCAGCACCGCCGCCAGCGAAAACATCATCAGCAGGCTGCCTGCAAACGCGGTTCCCTGTTTGGATAATTGTTTGAACAAAACATCGATAACGCTCGTATCCCAGCCAGACGGCCAGCAGCCACCAAGAGCTGCGCGGCTGCGATTTTCGGGTTTTGTACAACACGCCGCACAAGGCCAGCAGGCCAACACCAAAGCCCGCCAAGCGGTGGGGACGATAGCTTCGCCAAACAGCGTGAGGCCGCCAGCACGGGCAAAAAGCAGCGACAAACGCTGGGCGGCATCGGATTTGATGATGCCCGCACTGGCCACAGCACGACTGCTGACCACAAACACGCTGGGCAGCAGGATGCCGAGCAGCAGCCACAGGGCGGCGAGATGAAAATTGGGCGGATTGCGCGGTGAGTGCGATATCCGGCTGCAAAACATAGCAGCGTCAGGCACATGGCAACCCAGTAATTGCAGGCCACACATTTGTTCAATGCTCGGGCTGCGCGCGCGCGAATTTCAACAACAGGCTGACCGATACGCTGGCCAAGACGCTGAATAACACAAGAACAACGTGGGTTTCTCGTTTTGCAGTGAATGTATAGTCGATTAAAATTGCAATGATACGGCGTTGGCTCGCCTTGACGTACTACCTGTACGCCCTGCGGCTCGCCGCCTTGTCTCATTTTTATTTTAATCGACTATATTACTCGGCGTTTTCTCATGATTTTTGGACAGGGCGGGTTGGTGTTCTTCCAGCCACGGCAATGCCTGACAGGCGCATTCTTGTTCGGCTTCGCGGCGGCTGTGGGCGTGGGCGTAGGTGATTTTGCCCAGCTCGCCCAAATCGCACGATACGTCAGTGCGCGTGTTCGCCTTCGCCGGTCTGCTTTTTCAATGCGGTATTTGGGCAAAGGCAGCCTGCACGCCTGCAAAGCTTCCTGCAAGCGGGTTTTGTTGTCTTTGCCGGGCTGGTGTTGGTCGATATGGGCGATGCGTTGGCTGAGACAGCTGCTGGATGATGCGCTCCACCGGCGCAAACTCGGCATCCAGGCGGATGGCGGCAAACAGGGCTTCGAGCGCGTCGGCCAGAATGGACGGCCGGTCGTGCCGCCGCTTTCGGTTCGCCACGCCCAGCGTCAATGCCGCGCCACGCCCAATTCGCGCGCCATTTCCGCCAATGCGGCTCTTTCGCAAATGCGTGCGCAGGACGGACAAACGGCCTTCGGGCGGGTCGGGGAAAGGCGTGGTACAGCATTTGCGCCACCACGAAATTGACAATGCCGTCGCCGACAAATTCCAGCCGTTCGTTGTTGTTTTTGCGCGCTGCGGTGGGTGAGCGCTTGTTGCAGCAGTTCGGGTTGGCGGAAAGTATAACCCAAACGTTGTTGCAGCTGCTGCCGCGCGGTGTGTTTTTGCGATTTGTTCATAGCGTGTCCGACAGGGGTGCAGGCTGCTTTGCGGGGCAGCCTGCACTGTGTGGTTGGTATTCAATAGGGGTTTTAGCGGCTCAATCCAGCGTGGCGATGAGGTGGCCGCACGTCATGCTCAAGAAAAAGCCGGCATAAAATTCGGCGGCCGCCGTCAGCACGAGCAGGCGGATGCGGCGATATTCGTCCCGGCAGCATGGCGGCGGTTCGGGTTTTCGGTTTTGTGCCGCCACAAGAACCGCAGCAGCGTCCAGCCGAAATACGGATGCGCTGAACATGATGTCCGAATCTGCGGCCGGCCGGCTTCGCGGTGCAGTTCGGGGGACTTGTTTGAGCGCGTCTATCATATATTCAAATTGGGCGAAGCTGTAAAGATAGAACACGATGGTGGCGGCGAAATAGACAAGAAGGGCGGTCAGCATATCGGATATGCTTCAAAAAGCAGCCTGCACATCAGTCTTTCACATACACGACTTGAACGTCGTAATCGTCTTCGTTCAATCGTCTTCTTCTATCGGCAAACGTGTCTGCCCATTCCACTTCTTTCGGACGGCGACGAATCCAAGCCGCTTTCCAGCCGCAGCACGCGACAGCAGGTGGTACATATCAGCAGGGGATGGGGCTTCAAACGACAGCCATTCGCCCGATTGCGGGGTGGATGAAGCTCAAACGGTGGGCGTGCAGGGGCTTGGCGCGCCAGCTGCTTTCACGGTTTCCTTCACGGCGGGCGAGCAGGCGTGGCGCGGGTTGCCGTACACGGGGTCGCCTGCCAGCGGGTGCCGTGCTTCGCGCATGTGCACGGGATTTGGTGCGTGCCCCGTTTCCAAGCGGCATTCGATATAGCTGTGCGCCTGATAGCGTTCAGCACGGACACTCGGGTCACGCTTCTTTGCCGCCGAATGTGACCCGCACGGCCATTTTCAGGCGGTTGTGCGGGTCGCGGCCGATGAGTGCTTTCGATTTGCTGCCGTCAAACGGGACGATGCCGTCTGCCACGGCGCGGTAAATCCGCTTCACGCTGCGGTTTTGCAGCTGCTGCACCAGTGGTTTTGCGCGGGCAGCGTTTTGGCCACCATCAGGCCGCTGGTGTCTTTGTCCAAGCGGTGCACGATGCGCGCGCGCGGCTTGGCTCGACTCGGGGCGGTGCGCGAGCAGGTCGCCGTTGAGCAGCGTGCCCGTCCAGTTGCCGGCGGCGGGTGGACACCAAACCGGCGGGTTTGTTCAGCTACAATCACGCTGTCGTCTTCTACACGATGTCCAAAGTCCATGGCTTCGGGTTCGAAGGCTTGGTTTTCGTCGCTGGGCTGAATCTGCACGCGCAGGAGTTCGCCGCCGATAAGTTTGTGTTTGGGGCTGGCGGTTTTGGCCGTTGCACTGCACCAGCCCGTCTTTAATCCACGAGTGATGCGGCTGCGCGAATAATCAGGCGGCAGTTTGTGTGCGGCGTCCAGCCGTGTACATACAGCCAGTTCGTTGGGCACGGTCAAGTCGATGCAGGCTGCCCTGTTCGCTTTCGCTTCGGCCCAGTCGGATTCGGTTGGTTTCAAAAGTGGTGTTCATGGTGCTTTTCCTGGTTCGGTGCTGCGTGCGAGGCCGCTTTTTGGATACGGTTTTGTCTCGGTGTCATGCGGGCTTTAAAGCAGCCCGCATATATTAAGACGCGGCGTGTTCCGGCCAATGGATTTCGCCGACCACGGGGTTTTGAAGTTCAGCTCGTTCGTAGCTGCGGCGCACGTCGTCTCCGGCGCCGTGCAGGTTGGGGATAGCAGGCGGTACACTTCGCGAAAAACCGTGCGCCTGCGCTGTTTCCAGATTGCGCCAGACAGGGTTTTGGCTTTTTGGTTGGGTTGGCGTTAATCACCAGCATGCGTTTCGCGTTGCTGCCGCCTCCCTTGGGCAAAGGCTTCGTGCTGCCGCTGCATGTTGCGGCGGTGGGCTTCAGCAAAGCGTCGAAATCGAAGCGGTACACGCCGTCCGGGCGGGTAATCAATGCGGCATCGTTGTCGATATGGATGATTTCGGCATACGGATAATGCGTCAAAAATTCCGGCAATTTTCTGCCGGGGCAAAAGTGGATTTAGCCTACTTCGCCTCCGCGCAACAGGATGAATTTTTGCAGTGCAGGCTGCTTTCGTTTACATCAGTGCCAGCGCGGTCAGGCATTTTTCGCGCATGCCGTTTTGCGGCAGATCGTGCTGCCGGCAGTTCTCAGCGTGTAGCGGTGTTGGTGCCGTTCGGCCAGCAGCACGCGGTGGGTCATCAGGCCGGCCACGTGTCTTTGGGCGTGCCGGGCGGATAGTCTTTGTAGGGAAATGGTTTCGTCTTTGATGCGGAGTGCAGCGGCTCGTCAAACACTTTGTCCATCAGTTCGCCGTTTGGCACGGGTTTTCCAGGCGACGTGTTGCGGGCTGTTGCCGCGCTTGGTGCGGGCTTAATATGACAATGCCTCGCCGTGCATTCGAGCGTGCTGCGCGGGTTCGTCCGATGCGGCGGCCAACCCCGCCCCAATGGCTGTGCTCCAAAGGCGCGGCAAAGGCAATATTTTTGGACGGCCAAAGCAGCCTGCACTCGGCGCAGAACAGCCCGAACGGCGCGCTGGTGGACACGGTGATGCAACGGCGGGAAAATATCCGCGCTGCGCAATGAGATTTCCACGTTTGCGCCTGCCATTGGGATTTTCCTGCGACAGCGTGACTTCGTGCCACTGCGGTTCGGCGGGTGCAGGCTGCTTTCGGCGGGTGCGCGCCTTCGACATGCCACCACAAAGGCGGCTTTGGCGCGTGAGGCGGAAAAAGCGGATATGCGCCTTGGCCGTGCCGCCGGCAAACACTTCGTCCGTGCAGGCAGCCTGCACATTCAGCCCCGTCATCGGCTGCCGCTGCGTGAGCAATGCCGACACGCCGATAAAGCCGATGACCCAAAAACACACGGCATAGGCCACATTCACCTGATAATTCGCCGCGCCAACCCAAACCGCCGCACTCAACGCCAGCATGACCAAACTCAATTTGGTAGGGCGCAGGCGGATATGCCGCCGCGTGACGAGCGTTTCGCCTGCAAAAGGCAGGCAGGCTTCCTGTTTACGCTGCGACATGTTCCAGAGATTTCCGCTAATAATTTGGCGTGCTCCCTGCTGCTGCAGCGACTCGCACGCGGTGGTTGATGACGGGCAGCCACACGGCTCACGTCTTCCGGCACCACAAAATCGCGTCCGTCCAAAAACGCCCACGCCTTGGCCGCGTTCACCACCGCCAAACCTGCGCGCGGGCTCAAACCCACGGTAAACAGGCCGGTGCGCCGCGTTGCCGAAACCAGTCGGTACACATAATCGGCAATCGCTCGACACGGTAATTTGCCGCACGGTTTGCCATTTGCAACACGGTTTCCGGCGAGCCGACGGCTTGGATTTGCCGAATCGGCGCGCGGCGGTCGCCTTTCTGATACAGGTTTTCGATTCCGCGGCAGGATAGCCCATGCTCAAAGCGCATCATAAAGCGGTCGAGCTGGCTTTCGGGCAGCGGGAAGGTGCCCAGTTGCTCGGACGGGTTTTGCGTGGCCGCCACCAAAAACGGTTTGGGCAGGCGGTAGGTTTGCCGTCACCGACACCTGTCCTTCTTCCATCGCTTCCAGCAAGGCAGACTGCACTTTGGGCGATGCGCGGTTGATTTCGTCCGCCAGCACGAAGCTGTGGGACACAGTGCGGATGGAATTTGAACGAGCCGTCGCCCGGCACGAACACGTTCACGCCGAGCAAATCGGCCGGGCAGCATGTCGTTGGTGAACTGGACGCGCTGGTAACACAGGCCGAGCACCGCCGCCAAAGATGTGGCCAACGTGGTTTTGCCGACACCGGGCACGTCTTCCAGCAAAACATGTCCGCCCGCCAGAATGCAGGCGACCAGTTGTTTTCAAAATCGGCTCTGCCCAGGATGACGGTGTTGAGCTGTTGGAATACGGGGATGGGGTGGGGTTCATGGTGTGTTTTCGGCGTGGGTGTTGGCGCGATAAAAAGCAGCCTGCACTTTTCGGGGCGGCGATTTGCTGCGTTTGGATGGATGTGTCTTGTTGATGAATCAATCTATTGGGTTGATGCTAGTGTGCAGGCTGCCTGATGTGCCGCCCGATTCCGGTGCGCTTATTCGATATTCAGGCGTTCCAAACGGTAGCGCATGGAACGGAAAGCTGATGCCCAGCATTTTTCGCCGCCTGCGTGCGGTTGTTCTGCGTAATCTTCAAGGCGGATTGCAAAATCTGCCTTTCGACATCGTCCAAAATAATCCTGAATCTGCGTGTGGCTCATTTTGGAAATTCGGCAGGCCGTTCACGACCCGAGTGTTGGCTGCCGTCGTTTTCCATCGGCTCGGGTTTGTTCAGCGGGTCGAGGTTGAGTTTGCAGGTCGTCCACGTCAATCACGCCGTCGGCCGAAAGTGCCACCGCGCGCTCAAAATGTTTTCCAGTTCGCGGAAGTTGCCCGGTAATTGTGCGCAGCAGGGGCTTAGCGCGCTTCTTCGGTCATGGAGATATTGCCGACTTGGTGGCGGTTCAGAATGCTGAATCAGCCCCCACAGATCTTCGTGCATGTCGCGCAGGGACGGCAGTGTTCAGCGTGACCACGTTCGAGGCGGTAGAACAAGTCTTGGCGGAACGCGCCGCTTCACCAGCGCGGCAAGGTTTTTGTGGGTGGCAGAAATAATCCGCACGTCCACTTTCGCTTCCTGCGCATCGCCGATTCGGCGCACGGCTTTCCTTGAATCGCCCGCAGCAGTTTCACCTGCATGGCCAGCGGCAAAGTCCGCCACTTCGTCCAAAAACAGCGTGCCGCCGTAGTGCGTGCTGGAAGAAGCCCAAGCGGTCTTGGTCTGCGCCGGTGAAGCTGCCTTTTTTGTAACCGAAGAATTCGCTTTCCATCAGGTTTTCGGGAATCGCACCGCAGTTCACGGCGATAAACGGTGCGTCTTTGCGCGGCGAAAGTTCGTGGATGCTGCGTGCAGCCTGCTCTTTACCCGAACCGCTTTCGCCCGAGATATACACGGGCACATTGGCGGAGGCGAGTTTGCGGATGAGTTGGCGCACCTGCTCGATTTGCGGCGAAGAGCCCAAAAGGCGCGGCAAATCGGGCGCTACGGTTAAGCCGCTGCCGCCGGTTTCGTGCACGATTTCTTCGGTTTTGGCGGCGTTCGATTTGGTTTTGCGGTTGGAGACGGGTTTCACGCCGGGTTCGGGGAAGCGAATCGGCATCTTTTTCGGTGTCGGCAATGGCTTGCGCCGCTTCGTTCAGAGCTTTCAAGGCCGCCGCCGTCGCTGTCATCGCTCAATTCAGCCCACATTTTCGCTGCTGCTTTTGGGTGCAGGTTGCTTTTTCCCTGCTGCTTCCGGCGCGACGGCGGGTCATCCTTTCTTCCTGCACCCTTAATGGCCGATTTCACCAGCGTGCGCAGTTGCGACAGGGGTGATGGGTTTTGCAGATAATCGACCTGCGCCGATTTTTCAACGCTCGCACCGCCTGGTCGGCATTGCCGAACGCGGTAATCACGGCAACGGGCGTGTCGGTTTGCTGCTTCACGATGTGCTGCACCACTTCCAGGCGATCCGTCGGGCATGCGCATATCGGTCAGTACCAGCGAATAACGGTTTTGTCCAGTTTTTCTTGGCAGCCGTAACGCCTTCGGCCGGTATCCACCGACAAAGCCCATTTTCATGAGCGTCATTTCCATCAAATCGCGGATGTCGGCTTCGTCGTCCACCACCAAAAGCTGGGCAGTTCAAACTGTTTTTACTCATCTCCTTTTCATACTCAATTCGAATGTTTTGGTGTCTGGTTGGTACTGCAAATTGCCATGGTTGGCATGCGCCAGTTCGCGCGAAACATACAGCCCTAAACCCGTGCCGGCTTCATGCGTGGTCTGGAAAGGCCTCGAACAAGTGCGGCGGGAGTTCGGGCACCACGCCGCCATCGATCATCCGCCACCTGTATCACAATATCTTTTGCCCGACACGAAAATGCGCACAATCACGCGCTGTCGCGGATTTTTGCTGTGCCGCCAAGCATTGTTGCACAAATTCCATAAAATCTGCTGTAAATGCTGCGTGTCAAACGGCCAACCAGGTTTTGCGGGTGGATTTCCATGTGCAGGCAGCCTGCACTTTGCGGATAACTAGATGGAATTCCTGCTGGAAATTCTGCCAGAAGGTTTTCAGTTCGATGTCCTGTATATCGGCCTTGCTGCGTTTTGTTCAACGGAAATGTCTCAATCATCTTTGTCGATGCGCGAAATGTTTTCCACCATGTTGGTCAGCTTGGTGATTTGCGGTTGTTGAGTATTCGTCGCTTTCGCGCAGCAAATCGCTGGCATGGCGGATGGTGGACAGCGGATTGCGGATTTCGTGCGCCAAATTGGATGTGAGACGCCCAGTGCCGCCAGTTTCAGTGTTTGCGCTTCGCGTTCCCGTTCGGACTGGTCGCGGATAAACAGCATGAGCAGTTCGGTTTCTTCCTGCACCAGACGGAATGGCGCGGACATATACCTGCGTTCCATGCACCCGTGATATTGTGGCGATGAGGGGCTGTTGGGCGCAGCGACCATGCTATCCACCACGCTTTGTAGATCCGCTACAGGTTCGTTAAGCTGGAGTTCAGGAATAATTTCCTGTGCTTGCTGGTTAAAACAGCCAGACTTTGCATTGCCGGTCCAATACAATCACGCCCTCCTGGCACGCGGTTGAGCACGATGTCGTTCAAAGCCGCTGATTCGGTCGAATGCGGTTTCTGCTTTTTCAGTCGCTGGTTGACGTGTGCCAAATATTCTGCGGAAAAGGAGTGACAGCGGCACAGATAACACGGCAATGGAGAAAAGCTGGCTAGTATGAGCGTGAAATTTTGTGGATGCTCTCGTTGACCATAAATCCATGGCGAAAGCGGCATCAATTACAATCAGCAAGGAGGCATAGCTGCCGTAAATCAGCGGAAAAGCGGCCGTAGCTCAGCAGGCGGAAGTGGCCGAGAAAGAGCGGCATCAAAACGCCGAAGCCCGAACGATGCCGCCGGTCAGGAACATGAGCACGGCAATCATCGTAATATCGACCACCGCACTGATGTTGGGCAACGTGTTTTTCTGCAACGCCCAATTCGGGTAAAAACAGGCTGACCAGAATAATCATGCTGTACATGCCGCACCATACAAACAGCCAGCTTTTGGTTTTTGAATCAGCGGCGCGAAGGAAAGGTGGGTGATGGGAACGCGCAGACTGTTGATGGCAATCAAAAATATCAAGAACGAGCAGGATGGTCACCCGTGCGATATTGATGAGCTTCAGCAGATACTGTGTCTGTATGTCCCAGTCTAATAGTTTTTCGGTTTTCGGCATGGCGGGTTCCCTGTGGTCATACGGCTTCGATGGCGTGCAGGCTGCCTGCAATATCCAAAATCTTGCCTTTGCGGCCGCGTTTTTGCGTGATGTCGGCAATGTGCAGCGTTTCGTGGCTGATGCCGCCGCGTTTGCCCACGATGGTGAGGCGGTAATCGGCAGACGAGAGCACATTGAGCCGCTGCACGCGGTCGCCTTCCTGTAGGCTGATCATTTGCAGGCCGCGCCCTTTGGCCATGATTTTCATTTCGCCCAGCGGGAAGGCGAGCAGGCGGTTGTGCGCGGTGGCCAGCACGATTTTTGCAGTCGGGTTAATGAGGGACGACAGGTGCACGCGCACAGGCGGCAACACGGTTTCGCCGTTGTCCAGCGTCATCACGGTTTTGCCTGCTTTCAGGCGCGAATGCAGGTGTTCCAGTTTGCAGATGAAGCCGTAGCCGCCCGAATTGGCAAGCAGGTAGTGGTCTTCGGGTTCGCCGGTGAGCATGGAAACAATTTGCGCATTGGCGGGCATGTCGATAAGGGAAGCCAGCGGCACGCCGTCGCCGCGTCCTTTGGGGATGTCAGCGGGGTTGATGGTGTAGCTGCGCCGAGTCGTCCAGCACGATGACGGGCTGAACGGTGCGCGCAGGCAGGTTGCTGCAAGCCGTCGCCCTCTTTTGAACACGGTTTGGGCAATATCGACATCGTGCCCAGAACGTGCGCGAATCCAGCCTTTTTGCGACAGAATCAACGTAACGGGTTCGTCTGCCGTGGTTTGTGTGAGCGTGGCGCGTTCGGCGGCTTCCACCAGCGTGCGCCGTGCATCACCGAACTGTTTCGCATCGGCCTGCATTTCTTTTGATGATGTCTTGGCGTTTTCATCGCCCAGCAGGGCGATACGCAGGCTGCTTTGTTCTTCGCGCAGTTCGTTTAATTCGTTTTCCAGTTGATGCCTTCAAACGCGCCAGTTGCCGCAAACGATTTCAAAAATATCTTCGGCTTGGATTTCGGAAGGAGAAATTGGCCATCAGGTCGGCTTTGGGTTCGTCGGCTTCGCGGATAACGCGCGGATGACTTCCGTCGATGTGCAGGAACCAATCATGCGGCCGTCAAAATATGGATGCGCCGTTCCACCGCGTTCAGGCGAGTGTTGCAGCCTGCGCGTTACGGTGGCGAGCGGTGGTGGTCAGCCATTCCTGCAAGATGGTTTTCAGATTTTTCTGCGCCGGACGGTTGTCCGCGCCCATCATCCTGGATTCACGGAAACGTTGCTCAATCCGGTTTGCGCCATCAGCGTATTCACGAAATGCTGCGGTTCGATACGGCTGGATTTTTGGCTCGAAAATCAGGCGGACGGGGTGTTCGCCGTCGCTGTCGTCACGCACTTTCAATCAAATCCAGCATGAGCTTTTTGGTGTTGATTTGGTCTTGGCTCAACTGCTTTTTGCCGGCTTTTTGGGCTTGGGATTGGTCTGCTCTTCGATTTCGGCCAGGATTTTGCGGACGATGTGTTGGCGCAGCAGCTCGATACGATGACGCGCCATTGCCCGCCAAGCGCCATGTCGATTTCGTACCGTGCACGCTACGCGCAGGCTGCCTTTTTCCGGTTTTCGTATATCTGTTGCACGTCTTTGGCCGGCGTGATGATGTGTCCGCCGCCGGCAAAAGTCGGGCGCGGGACATATTCCATCAAATCGGCCGTGCTCAAATTCCGGATTTTTCAGCAGCAGGGCGATGGCGGCTAGGTGATTTCGGTCAGGTTGTGGGACGGGATTTCGGTGGCCATGCCCACGGCAATGCCGCTGGCGCCGTTGAGCAGCACCAGGGGCAGGCGTGCGGGCAGCAGCACGGGTTCTTTTCCGCGCCGTCGTAATTGAGCGCACGAAATCGACCGTGCCTTGCTGGATTTCGCTCAATAGCAAATCGGCAATCCGGGCTTAACCGCGCTTCGGTATAAGCCGCATGGCGGCCGCACTCGTCGCCGTCGCGCGAGCTGAAGTTTGCCGATGCCGTCAATCAGCGGATAGCGCAGGGTGAAGCTTTTTGTGCCATGCGTACCATGGCTTCGTAGGCGGGCCGAGCTGTCGCCGTGCGGGTGGTATTTGCCGAGTTTCGCCCACTACGCGCGGATTTGACGGGTTTTGCCGTTGTGAACTAAAGACTATGTCTTTCATGGCGTATAAAAATACGCCGCTGCAGGGTTTTTGCCCGTCTTGCACGGCGGGCAGGGCGCGGCCTTTGACCACGCTCATGGCGTATTCTAAATAGGCGCGTTCGGCATAGGCGGCCAAATCCAGGGTGTCGGGAGCGAAATCATAAAGAAAATGGATGTTTATAGCAAAGATGTGTGTATTTTAAACGAATCCGGGCGGTGCTGAAAGCAGCCTGCACCTATGGCAGGGGCTTTTGAATCAGCGGTTTAGGCTGCGGTGGAGGCGGCCGGTGCAGGGCTGCTGTGTTTCCAGCGTCCATTGCCAGCGGTTCAGCCATGCCGCGCCGATGACGGCGTTGGGGTAGCGGTTGCTGCCGAGGCTGCCGTTGTAGCGTGCCAGGGGCGCGGTGCAGGGTTGCCGTTTTCCAGATTGCTGTAATGCCGCAGGATGGTGCAGCCGTAGCGTAGGTTGGTGCGGATGTCGAACAGGTTGTGGCTTTCGTTGCCGACCTAGCGCTGCCAGAAGGGCATGACCTGCATCAGGCCTTTGGCGCCCACGTTGCTCACGGCGTATTGGCGGAAGGCGCTTTCCACTCAATCAGCCCCAGCACCATTTTGCGGGTTGAGGTCGGCGCGGGTGGCTTCGTATTGAATCATGGTGAGCAGGCGGCGGCGGTAGAGTTCGTTGTCGATGAAGCGGGTGAGCCGTGCGGACATTTCGTTGAGCCAGCGTTGCGCGTCTGTGGCGCGGTCGAACACCAAATAGGGCGGGCTGGCGTGTTCTACGGATTGGCGCATGATGCTGGCCACGTCGTCGGCAAGCGTTTCTTCGCGTTGCGCGCCTGCTTGTGCCAGTGCGGACGGAGCAGCAACAGGCTGCCGGTGCGGAGAATTGTCGGCGTGTAAACATGGGGTTGGTCGATATAAACAGCTTGCAAAAGCAGCCTGCACTTGAAATTTGCCGTGCAGGCTGCTTTTGTCTGAAGGAAATTAACCGTAACGTTTTTGGAATTCGGTCATGAAGTCAATCGGGGCTTCGACTCTTGCAGCGGCATGGCGTTTGTAGATGCTGGCGCGCATGCCGCCCACCGCTTTGTAGCCGCGCAAAAAGTTGCAGCCGCGCGTGGTGGATTCTTGGGCGAAGAGTTCGTCCAGCTGCGCGTTGCCCGTGGTGAAGCACCACGTTCATTTTGGAGCGCGCCGGGGTGAGACGCGGTTTTGGTGAAGCCGCCGCTGCCGTCGACTGGCGGCATACAGCGTTTTAGCGTCAGCGTGTTGATGGTTTCCATGTAATCCACGCCGCCGCCGCGATTGCAGCCAGCGGAAGACCAGGCCGGCAATGTAAATCGGTAGGTGGCCGGCGTGTTGTACATGCCTTGACGCTCGACGTGCGATTTGTAGTTCCACACGTCGGGCACGCGGTCGGAACAGCGGTCCAGCAAATCTTCGCGGATAATTACGATGGTGGCGCGGAAGAGCCGAGTATTTTTCTGCGCGCCGGCATAAATCACGCCGAAATCGGACACATTGACTTTTGCGCGACAGGATTTTCTGGGACGACACTATCGCACACCAAAGGCGGCATGCCGTCGTCCAGTTTCGGCGGATCGCGGTAGTGCTGGGCCGTGCACGGTTTCGTTAATCACGAAATGCACGAAGGCGGAATCTTTGTCGATGTCCCAAGAGGAGACGGGCGGCAGGTTGGTGAAGTTGTAGTCGCGTTTTGCCATCCGCCGCCAGATGGATTTCGCGAGTCGGACAATTTCCCCATTTGCGAGTGGGCGATTTGCGACCAGTTGCCGTCACCACGCTGTTCATGCACGTTTGAAAACCGTTGGCCCGGGTTCATCACAACTTGGTTGAACTGCGCCGATGCGCCGCCTTTGCAGGAACAGGACTTTGTAATTGACGGATGCCCATGAGTTGGCGCAAATCCTGTTCGGCGTGGTACAGGATGCTGGCGAACACGTCGGAGCGGTGGCTCATCGTCATCACGGAAAAAGCCGGTGCCGTTGTAATCGAAGCATTTCTGCTTTGGGCGGTGCGTAAAACGCTTTCCGGCAATACGGCGGGGTAAAGCCGTAGTTATAAATGGAAGTCGCGCATAGTGGTGTGCTTTCTGATGGTGTGCAGGCTGCTTTTTCGGTGCGGCCAATGAAATACAGAGGTTGATTGTAGCGCCCAACACAACGCTTGGGCAAGGGGTTATGGCGGATGACCTCTGCCTTTTGTCGCGGTGCAGCAGCCGTTGCAGATTTTGTTCGCAGGCGAGCGCCAGTTCGGGCAGCGGAATTTGGCGGATTTCGGGCGACTTCCTGCGCAATGGGCAACAGGGTTGGCCGGTGTGTTGCGTTGTGCTTTCAAACCGAACGGGCTGTCGGTTTCCAGCACGATATGGTTGATGTGCAGGCTGCCTGCAAGGCGGCGTACTCACGGGCGGCAGGCTGAAGCAGCAGGTTGCCCAAGCCAATCAAAAAGCCGTGGCGAATCAGCCGTTGCGCTTCTTCCGGACTGCCTGAAAAAGCGTGCGCAATGCCGCCTTGCGCAAAACCGGTGCAGCGCAGGCTCTGCACAATGGCATCGGTGGCTTTTGAGCGAGTGCAAAATCACGGGGCGGCGGAATTGCTGCGCCAAATCCAGTTGCGTCTCAAAGCATTGGATTTGCTGTTCGCGCGCTGTGCGGCAAAGGCGATTTTTCGCTGGAAATCCAAAACCGATTTCGCCCACCCACGCCCGTGGATGTTGCGCCAACAAATGCGCCAAATCGTCAAAGCAGCCTGCATGTTGCGTGTGCAGATACCATGGATGAATGCCCACGGCTGCCGCGCGAATCAAGCGGATGCTTCTGCCCATCCAGCACCGTCTCGCCAATCGTTTGGTGCGGCAGAGGGCACGATAATGCCGACGACGCGGCATGGCGCGCCGTTTGCAAAAACATCGGGCAGGTCGTGGCGGAAGGCCGGGTCGGCAAGATGGCAATGGGTGTCGGTGAACATGGTGGAATCCCTGAAGTTGCAGGCTGCTTTTTGAAGAGAGGGAAAAAGCAGCCTGCACTTTCCAAAAACGGCGTGCAGGCTGCTTTTTGTTTACACCCGCATCAATCGCGCGGTTTATGGTTTTTCGGTTTTGGCTTTGAAACCGTCTTTTTGAAAGCCGCCTTCGCGTTTTCGGCACCGTCTTTCTTAAAGCCGCCGTGCTTGTCGCCGAAGGATTTTTATGTGCCGCCTTTGCCCCAGCGGCCGTCTTCGCGTTTGCCGCCGAAGCCGCCTTTGCCGCGCGGTTTGCGTTCGGCGTTTTTATTGCGCTTGCGGGTCGGCTCCAAGCCTTCAATCAGCAGCCCTTCGGGCAGCTTGCGGCCGATGTAGCGCCTCGATTTTGTGCACCGCCATGTATTCGTTCACTTCCGCAAACGAAATCGCCAAACCCGAACGCCCCGCGCGCCCCGTACGGCCGATGCGGTGGACATAATCTTCCGCCTGTTTCGGCAAATCGTAGTTAATCACATGGGTGATGGTCGGCACGTCGATAGCCCGCGCGCGGCCACATCGGTCGCCACCAAGATTTTGCAACGGCCTTTGCGCAAATCCATCAGCGTGCGGTTGCGCCAGCCTTGCGGCATATCGCCGTGCAGGCAGTTGGCGGCAAAGCCTTTTTCGTACAATTCGTCCGCCAGCACTTCGGTCATGGCTTTGGTGGACGTGAGAAAATCACGCATTGGTCGATGCTTGCATCGCGCAGGGATATGGTCGAGCAGGCGGTTTTTGTGGTTTTTTGTCGTCGCAATACAACAATTGCTCGTCAATTTTGCCTTGCTTGTCTTCCCTTTCGATTTTCAATCACTTCAGGGATTTTTGGTCAGCTTGCGCGCCAGTTTGCCGACCGCGCCGTCCCAAGTGGCGGAAAACAGCAGCGTTTGGCGGTCTTCGGGCGTGGCGGCGACACGTGGTTTCGTATGTCGTCGATGAAGCCCATATCCAACATGCGGTCGGCTTCGTCCAAAATCAGCACCTCCAGCCGGTCGAAAATCACGCGGCCGCTGCGCATGAGGGATCCATCAACCGGCCGGGCGTGGCCACGATAATATCAATTGAGCTTTGCTCATCGCTTTGATTTGCTGGCCGAAAGATGAGCCGCCCACCAGTGTTACCGATCGCACCCATTTTCATGTTTTTGGCGTATATCGTGCGTTTTTCACTTGCGCCGCCAATTCGCGCGTGGGGTCAGTACCAAAAGCCACGCGGCCTTTTTGCGGTTTTTCGCTGCGTTTCACGATTTTTGCAGGCTGGGCAGCAGGAATGCGGCGGTTTTGCCGGAGTTTCGGTTTGCGCACTGGCCATGATGTCTTTGTCGGCCAGTGCGCGGCGGGAATGGATTGCGCCTGGATCGGCGTGGGGCTGTCGTAGCCCGCCGCTTGCAGTGCGGAAAGGATGTTTTTGTCTAAATTTTAAATCGGCGAGATTTAATCGTCATGTTTTTCCCTGTTGGAAAACAACAACATTTTGCCTATGCTTAATGCACAGGCAGCCGTAGAAGCATGGGACGCGGAAAATTTAAATCATCGCGAAATGCGATGGCAGAAGATTTTGCAGCAAAAGTTGTCGCCGGTGTTGAATACCGTGGGTTGACATCGCGGCAACCTGCAAAAAGAAATTGCCCATTCATTGGGCAGCCGGATAGGTTGGTGACGATGGCTTCGAAAAGGGCGCAATTATAGTGTTTTTCTGTTTATCTGTCAATTAAAAAGCAGCCTGCACCGTGATTCCCCAAAGTGCAGGCTGCTTTTGAGCTGAGTTTTATTCGCGGTATCTTCAATGCGGACGCTGTATTCCACAACGCCGGGCATGATGAGCGTTGCAGGCTGCTTTTTGTGTGCCGAAAGCGCGTCCAGATAGGCGCTGTCGATGTCGCCGGTCACGCAGCAGCCGCTGAAGCACGAATCGTCAAATCCGGCAATGTTCGGGTTTGATCGCGCGGATAGTGGTTTCCAAATCGTGCAAATCTTGGAAAATGCAGGCATCAGCGTGATTTCGCGGGCGATTGTCTCTGCGCTGCGGCCGTTGGCAATCAATTCTTCGCGCGTGGGCATGTCGATGCCGTACACGTTCGGATAACGCACTTCGGGCGCGGCGGAGGCGAAAACACTTTCTTCGCGCCGGCTTTCGCGCACCATATCCACGATTTCGCGGCTGGTGGTGCCGCGCACGATGGAATCGTCCACCAGCAGCACGTTTTTGCCGACAAATTCGCTGGGAATCGGGTTGAGTTTTGGCGCACGGATTTTTTGCGCGTTGCCCTGGCCGGGCATGATGAAGGTGCGGCCGATATAGCGGTTTTTAATCAGGCCCTCGCGGTACGGTTTTGCCCAAATGGCTGGCCAATTCCATCGCGCTGGGGCGGCTGGTGTCGGGAATGGGCATCACCACGTCGATTTCGTCCAAGTTGATGTGCTGCTTCACTTTTTCTGCCAGCTGTCACGCCCATGTCCAGCCGCGCCTGATACACCGACACGCCGTCAATCACGGAATCGGGCGCGCAAATAAACGCGTATTCGAACAGGCAGGGGTTTCAGGCTGGTGCGATTGGGCGCACTGGCGCGCTGGAGACTGCCGGCAAAGTCGATGAAGACGGCCTCGCCGGGGCGACATCGCGCCAAGTTTCGTAATTCAGTCCGCCGAATACGACGCTTTCGCTGGCGACGGCATAAGCGGTTTTGCCATTTTGGTTTGCTGCGTGCCGATGATGAGCGGGCGGATGCCGTTGGGGTCGCGGAAGGCCACCATGCCGTAGCCCGCAATCATCGCCACCACGCCGTAAGCGCCGCGCACACGCTGGTGGACTTTGGCTACAGCGTTGAAAAATATTGTCGAGATTCAGGCGGGTCGGGTCTTCGTTGGCGGATACTTCGCGGCGGATTTCGTGGGCGAACACATTGAGCAGCTACTTCGCTGTCGGATTGCGTGTTGATGTGGCGCAGATATTTGGCATACACCTCTTGCGACAGTTCGGCGGTATTGGTCAGATTGCCGTTGTGCGCCAAGACAATGCCGAAGGGCGAGCTGACCTAAAACGGTTGCGCCTCGGCGGAGCTGCCCGCATTGCCCGCGGTGGGGTAGCGCGCATGGGCAATGCCCGTGCCTGGCCGTGCAAATCGCGCATATTCCGCGTGCGGAAGACTTTCGCGCACCATGCCTTTGCCTTTGTGCGTATGGAAAGCAGCCGTTTTGCGTGGTCACAATCGGCGGCATCTTGTCCGCGGTGCTGCAACATTGCAGGCCGTCATAGGAGTGATTGGTTGACGGGTTCGTGAGCCACAAGGCCTAATACGCCACACATAGGTGCTTACTCCCTGTTAAGGTTTCAATGATTGGATTTTTGGCGGGTGCCGGTTCGGATGCGCCGGCGGCTTCCAGCAGCCTCGCATAGCTGCCCTTGCTGGGCAGTTGGACTTGGTTGGCCAGAAATCCGGCAGATAATCTTTTTCCATCAGTGCGATATGCTCGAAAAACGGTGCGGTGGCGGCGTTGCGCCATTCGGGGTCTTGCGGCAGGTTGCTGAACGAGCGAGGCCAGCACGACCAGCCGACGACCAAAACGCCTTTGATGGTGCCCAAAATGCCGCCCAGCATTCGGTTCACGCCCGATAATTTTGACTTTTTCACCACCAAACTCAAAAACTTGATGCAGCAGCACAATGGCAATACGCGCGCACGATATAGACCAACACGAATGCGCACACCACGGCCATCGGGCGCGGATTCATGCTGGTAAACACGACATCGGAAACAGGCACGGCCAATGCACGTGCCAAAATCAGCGCAACAATCCAGCCGACAAACGAGCGGCTTTCGCTTCATCAGGCCGCGCATTGCCGAAATGCTCAAAGCAGACCAGGACGGTCAGCAGTGCGGCAATATCGAATGTGGTGAATATCATGGTTATTTAGGCTCGATAATCATGCCGCCCAAGCCTTGGCTTCTCATTTTGGCAGCGGCTTGTTCGGCGGTGGCACGGTTGGCGAAACCGGTGGCGCGCACGCGGTACATGGTGCCTTTATCGGTGCGGACGGCTTCGGTTTGCGTGCCGTAGCCCGGATTTCAGTTTGTTTTGGGCTCTGCTGTGCCGCGGCCTGTGTGCTATACGCGCCAACTTGCACCATCACGCGTCCGCCCGATGCGGCGGTGCAGGCTGCTTTGTGCGGCTGCCGGTGCGGGTTTGTCGGCAGGGCTTGGTTTTTGCGCCTGTGCTTGGGCGCGTTGCGCTGCGTCTGCTGTTTGGCCAGCCATGCCGCGCGGTCGGACTGGCGTTTCTGTTCGGCGGCCAGCTGTGCGTCGTGCGCGTTCGGCGGCGGCTTTTTGGCGGCTGGCTTGTTCGGCGGCCAAGCGGGCATTCACGGCCTGTAGCTTCGCGGCGGCTTTGTTCGACGCGCGCGCTCGGCGGCAATGCGGGCTTGTTCGCGCGTTGCTTTCCGTTCGGCACGCTCACGTTGTTGCTGCTCTCTGCGCTTGGCGGCGTTGTTCGGCGGCGGAAAGTGCAGGCTGCTCTTCAGTGTGTTGCACTCCCGGTCGGCTGGGTTTCTACTTTCGACGCATCGGCAACGGGTTTGGCTGTGTCCGACGCGGCAATGCTGGCCGTGTTGTCGAAGGCACGTTGCTTTCCGGCGCGACTCACCATCAGGTTGGGCTCTTCGTTGGCGGCGGCGTCGTGTGCGGCTTCGGAAGCGGCGACAGAAATTTGCGGCGATACCGCGCTGGCCTCAGCGGCGGTTTTGTTTTTGTCGGCGGACTCGTTGCCGGTAACCGCCCAAAAGCAGGCTGCACACCAACACGGTTACCGCGCCCGCACCAATCAAACGGCTGCGGTTGCGCCTTTTCAGTCTCTTCGTATTCTTCCATCGTGAAATCGTCGGATTCCAAATCGGATTTCACATCGGGTTTCGTTTCAGGTTGGGCATCGGGATGTCAAATCGAGTCAAATCAGATTTCGTCATCGGCCGGCTTCGGTTGGTTCTGGCTTCCGAATCCGCTCGGGACCGCTCGTTCGGCTGCACTTCGGGTTTCGGTTCTGCTTGCACTTCGGATTTGGGCTCTAACGGTTCGGTCATTGGATGATTCCTCTAAATATTGAAGTTAATGGCAAACGCTCATGGCCTCGCCCACGTGTGGAAACGAGCCGAATACGACAATTCTATCATTTTCGCCTGCCACCGATAAAGGCTGATTCGCAGGCAGCCTGCACATTCTCGAAAGTTTTTGATTCGGTCGATGCCGTGGGCGGCGCATTTTTCCTGCAACGTGGCCAGCGTCATGCCGCGCGGCATATCCAGCGGCGCGAGATACCATTCATCGAATTGGTCGCGCACAATCTCTAAAACCCCGTCGATATCCTTGTCGGACAGCATGCTGAACACAGGCGATGCGTTTTTCGGCAAAGGGCAGGGGCAATCAGGCTTTGGCGCAGCGCGCGTGCGGCGTGCGGATTGTGTCCTACATCCAACACTGTGAGCGGCCGGCCGGGCAATACTGAAGCGGCCGATGTTTTCCGCCATCAATAAGCCGCGTTTCCACCGCGCCGACATCCACCGGCAAACGTTGGTGCAGGCATTCGATGGCGAGCCAGGGCGCAGAGCTGCATTGTTGAGCTGGTAGCCGCCGCGCAGGGCAGGCATGGGCAGGGGCGTTGCGGTTGCGCGCGCGGCAATGCCGAGGCTGCGTTTTGCGGCGTGAAATGGAAATTCCACTGCTGGTTGTCCAATTTGCTGACCGAAAAATCGTGTTTTGCCCACAACAAAGGCGCGCCGATGTCTTCGGCATGGCGTTGCAGGCTGCTTGGCACGGGGTTTTGCCCTGCAGACGGCGGGTTTGCCTGTGCGGAAAAATGCCTGCTTTTTCAAAAGGCCACAGCTTCCACCGTGTCGCCCAAATAATGCTGCTGGGATGCAAATCCACGCTGGTAACCACGGCGCAGTCGGTATCGAAAAATATTCACTGCGTCACGCGGCCGCCCAAAGCCGACTTCCAAAATCATCACGTCCACCTGTTCGCGCAGGAAAATGTCCACCGCGGCCAATGTGTTGAATTCAAAATAAGTGAGCGATGTGTTGCCGCGCGCGCGCTTCGAGTGCGCTCGAAGGCGGCCACAATGGCTTCGTCCGACACGGGCTGCGTATTGACGGCGATGCGTTCGTTGAAAGCGCAGCAGGGTGCGGGCTGGTGAGCGTGCCGACTTTGTAGCCTGCCTGCGTAGATTTGCGATAAAAAGGCGCAGGTGGAGCCTTTTGCCGTTGGTGCCGCCCACGGTGATGAGCGGGCAGGGCGATGTTCAGCCCCATGGTTTTCTTTCACGCGGGCGACGCGCTCCAAGCCCATGTCGATAACGCCATTGCTGTGTGCGGTTTCCAGATGTGCGAGCCATTGCGCCAAGGTTTTTGTTTGTGTGTGTCATAGTGGTGTGTGTCCGACAAGGCCGGATAATGTGTTCAGAAAAGGTGCAGGCTGCTTTTGAAAAGGGAAAGCAGCCTGCACGTTTAAAAATCAATGTTGTACCGAGTCGCCGATGGAAGATTCATTGCCGACAGCATGCGGCGGATATTGCTGCGGTGGCGGACAATCACCAAAACGGAAATCAGCGTGAGCGCCCAGCCCCAAGAGGGATGGTGGATGACGATAAAAGGCGATGATGGGGTCACCGCCGCCGCCACCAAAGCAGCCAGTGAGGATTTTTAAATTTGAATGCGATAAACGCCCAAACGAGCACGACCCAGAAAGGTTGCCCAGAAAGACATGCCCAGCAGCACGCCGAATGCGGTGGCAACGCCCTGCCGCCTTTGAAACCGAAAAATACGGGAAACATGATGCCCCAATCACAACCGCAATGGCGGCGCAGGCCCTAATACCGTCGGGCGGCATGAGCCAGCCGAGCCAGACAGCGCGCAATCGCCACCGCAAACAAAACCTTTGAGCGCATCGCCCAGCAGGGTAAGTGCCGCCGCGTCTTTACGGCCGCTGCGCAATACGATTGGTTGCGCCCGGATTGCCGGAACCGTAGCCGCGCGGGTCGGGCATGGCCAGTTTTTGGACACGATGACCGCGCTGGAAAGCGAACCGAGCAGATAGGCGAAAAATGGTCATTAAGGCTGTCATGGTAGGTACTCCTTTTGGATAGGGTCGGTGGATAATTTTTGGGTGCGGGCAGGGCTTCAAAAAGCAGCCTGCACATTCCTCATTCACAAACAGGGCTGTCGGGAGATTTTCTGTTCGCTGCCGGCCAGCATTTTTGCAAGGCTTCGGCTGCAGGATGCGGATGTGTTTTATGCTCCACGTTAATCCAGCCCTTCCCTGATTGAAGCGCGACAGGGTCCGGCTCACGGTTTCCAGTTTCAAGCCCAAATAGCTGCCGATTTCCTCGCGTGACATCCGCAGGATAAAAGTCGTGCGCCGCAAAACCCGCGGCAATGCAGGCGGTCGGACAGGATTGAGCAGGAAGGCCGCCAAACGTTCTTCCGCACGCATATTGCCCTAAAAGCAGCATTACGATTTTTGGTCGCGCACGATTTCGCGGCTCATCATGCGGAAAAAGTGCAGGTTCAGGCGCGGCAGGTATTTGCCCAATTCGTCCAGCTGGCCGAAGGCGGTTCGCACACATCGCTGTCTTCCAGCGCTACGGCATCGCAGGTATAGGCATTGCCGCCCAGCCCGTCCATGCCCATCATCTCGCCCGACATGAAAAAGCCCGTCACCTGGTCGCGACCGTCCTGCGTATTGATGGTGGTTTTGAAAAACCAGTGCGGATGGCGAACAATGATGTGAACGCTTCGCCCGCGTGGAACAAAATTCCCCTTTCTTGACACGCCGGCCTTGTTTGACAACGGTATCCAGCTGCTTGAATTCTTTCGGGGTTGAGCCCTATCGGCAGGCACAGCTCTTTTGAGCGAGCAGTTGGTGCAGTGCGTTTGCAGGGTAGTGGAGGATTTCGGCGATTTATAATGTTCCAAATTGATGTGTACGTTGATGTAATGTGACATACCTTATAAAAATGCCGTTTGATTTTAACAAACTTTACGCAACAATAAAACAACAAAAACCGATTGTTTACATATGAAAACCTACCTATCACACCGACTCAGGATTTTTATTTTCGACCGCGAGCTGATTGCCAGCCTGCCTGCCAACGGCCCGCGTTACACATCCCTACCCACGGCCGACTCGTTTTCACGACGGCTTCCGCCAAACCGAATATATCCAGGTTCTGGACAACACGCTGAACGGCAACGAAAAAACCGTGTCGCTGGATGTGCACATCCCGTTTTGCAACGTGATTTGCTATTACTGCGGCTGCAACAAAGTCATCACCAAAGACACCGAAAAAGCCGATGAATATTTGACTTATCTGGAAAAGGGAAATGGCGTTGCTGAAACCGCACCTGCACGGCAGCGCAAACTAGCGCAGCTGCATTTCGGCGGCGGCACGCCCACGTTCCTGAGCGATGAGCAGCTGGAACGCGTGTTCTCGCATGATTGGCGAGCATTTCGAGGCTGATGCCGGACGGCGAATATTCCATTGAAATCGACCCGCGCAAAGTGAGCCGTGAAAGCGTGTTCAAACTGGCGAAGCTGGGCTTTAACCGCATGAGCGTGGGCATTCAGGATTTTCGACCCGAAAGTGCAGGGCTGCCGTGAACCGTATCAAACGGTGGAAGAAACGCAAAATGTGATTGAAGCGGCGCGCGATGCGGGCTTCAAATCCATCAGCGTAGATTTGATTTACGGCCTGCCGCACCAGTCGGTGGAAAGCATCAAAGCCGACGCTGGACACGGTGTTGAAACGCGCTGAATCCCGACCGCATCGCGCTGTATCATTACGCGCATTTGCCGCATATTTTTCAAGCCGCAGCGCCGTATCGACACCAATGCCGTGCCGTCCAGGCGAAGAGAAGCTGGACATTTTGCAGTACGCAGTGCGGCTGCTGAACGAAAAAGGGCTATGTGTTCATCGGCATGGAATCATTTTTGCCAAACCGGAAGACGAATTGTCGGTGGCGCTGAGAAGAGCAGGCTGCAACGTAATTTCCAAGGTTATTCCACCCACGCGGACTGCGATTTGATTGCCATCGGTGTGTCCAGCATCGGCAAAGTAGCCAACACATACAGCCAAAACCAGCGCAATTTGGACGATTATTATGCTGATTTGGATGCGGGCAGCTGCCGGTGATGCGCGGCATCGTGTTGAGCGAAGACGATATCCTGCGCCGCGAAATCATTCAGGATTTGATGTGCCGCTTTGCGGTGGATTTTTCGACGATTACCGCGACCGCCTGCGGGTGCGGCAAAGCAGGATTCGGCGGAATTGGGCATTATCAGCAGCGAGTTGTTGCGCCGTTGCGAGAAACGCGGGCGGTTCGCCGATTGCGAATTATTTTTGCGGAAGAAATCAAGGATATGTGGCGTTTGGCGGAATCCGGTCTGGTAGCGATTACGGACGACGGCATCCGAGTTACGCCGAAAGGACGCTTTTTAATCCGCAACATCGCCACGGTGTTTTGACGACTATCTGCGGCACAAGCGAAACCCGCGCGCGTATTCTCAAACCGTGGAGGTGTACAATACGCGGCAAACGCGGTGGAACTAAAAAGCAGCCTGCACTTGAAATGCAGGCTGCCCGCCCTATCTGCCACACTGTCTTAACGTTTTTCCCCTGCAAGAGCATATTATGTCTGACGAATCTCCCATTATTTTCACCGATTCCTGCTGCGCCAAAGTGGCGGATTTGATTGCCGAAGAAAACAATCCCGATTTGATGCTGCGCGTGTTTCATGAACGGCGGCGGCTGTTCGGCTCTCCAATACGGCTTCACTTTTGACGAAATCAAAACGACGACGATTTCCAAATTGAAAAACGGTTTGACCTTCCTGGTCGATCCGATGAGCTATCAATATTTAGTCGGTGCGGAAATCTGATTACCGAAAGTTTGCAGGGCTCGCAATTCGTGATTCGCAATCCGAATGCGGAAACCACCTGCGGTTGCGGTTCTTCCTTCTCGGTTTAAAATTGATATTTTGCAGTTTCAAAAGCAGCCTGCACTTCGAAAAAGAATGTGCAGGCTGCTTTTTATTCGTTAAAAACAGAGCATTATTGCGTCCAATAATAACGTACGATCATGGAAGAAAATGGGTGCAGCAAAGCAGATGCTGTCCACGCGGTCGAGCATGCCGCCGTGTCCGCGAATCAGCCGCGACCATGTTTGAATGCCGAAGCTGCGCTTAATCGCCGCCATCACCATATTGCCGCAGAAGCCCAGCGTGCACAGCAACGCGCCGATGGCCGTGCTGCCATACGGAAAACGGCGTGATGAACGACAACGCAGCCGCCAGCGCCACCGACATCCACGCCACGATAACGCTGCGCAGCGATTTGTGCAGTGAACCAATCCGGGAAAATGCTCTTGCCGCCCAAAAATACGGCCGCAGAGATATTGCAGCACATCATGCACCTGCACCACGGCAATCGCGAAAATCAGCAGCAGGATATTGCGGTCTCTCAAAGCCGGGGATGGACAGCATGAGCAGGGCAGGGACGTGCGACAGGCTGAAAATGCTCAGCATCGCGCCCCATTGGATTTTGGCGGCGCGCTCAATAAAGTGCCCGTGTCGCCAGAAAGGCTGGCAATGATGGGCAGCCCCAGAAACGCATAAACGGGAATCAGCGCGGAAAACATGCCGTACCAGTCGGTCAGCACGAGAAATAATATTGCAGCGGCAGGAGATACAAAACACGCGGCGATGACGTTGTGGTCGCTGCGGCGGCGGTAGGCCAGCGTCATGAATTCGCGCAATGCGGCAAACGAAACGGCAAAACAGCAAAGCGTTGCACCGATTTTCGCCAAACCAAAAATGCCAAGAGCAGCACGATGGTCATGACCCACCAAGAGGAAATCCGCGTTTGGAATTTCGCGCACGGCGGCATTCGGCTGCATTTCATAGCGGCGGGCAGTGAAAATGGGTCAGCAGGCTGATGACGGTCAGGCCTGCAAAAATGCTGATAAAGACAAAACCAGCCTGCACGGCAGATGATGGAGCGTATTCATGCCGTTCCTTTACGATGAATGGTGGTTGGGGCGCGGCAGCGTTTTGCCTCGGGGCTCAGAGCCAGCATCGCGTCGCGGGCGCGTTGCAGGAAATCGTCTTTGCTTTCGCCGGGGAAAAGCTGGATTTCTTTGCCGATGTTCACTTCGCAGATAATCGGCACAGGGATGAGCTTGCCTTTGGGCAGCACGCGGTTGATGTTGTCAATCCAGATGGGGACGAACTGCACGTCGGGATTTTCGCGCGCCAGATGGTAGATGCCGCTTTTGAAACGGCAGCAGCGTCACGTCATCGTCCATATTGCGCGTGCCTTCGGGGAAAATAATCAGCGACGAGCCTTCTTGCAACGCGGCGGACATTTGCTGCGTGATGGCTTTGGGGTCGTTGCCGTTGCGCATAATCAACAAGCCGTTGAATACATTGTTGATGATGAAACGTCTGAATTTGCCTTTGAGCCAATAGTCCGCACCGGCCACCGACGCCGCCAGCTGCGCCGTTTTCTTCGGCAGGGAAATCCACACCATGACAAAGTCGCCGTGGCTGGCGTGGTTGGCAAAATAGACCTTTTTCGGGGAAAACGAGATGTCGCCTCGAATTTGGGGCGTACGCCGGTGATGAACGAGACGAAGAAATACAGAACTTGGTCAATCAGCCAGCCAGCAAACGCGATAAAGAAAAACGGGGCATAACCGGCTTTCTATGTAATCAATGGTTAAGGGATGGTGAAATCGGCGGAAAAAGTGCAGGCTGCTTGGATTTGGTGTTTTTGGCGGCAGCAACAGGGTTTGCAGGCAGCTGCACATGGGAAAAATGGTTGATGCAAATGTTTAGCCAAAATGGCACACAATATTCAAAATTTGTTTTATTTTAAACAGCATCTTACATTTATGCAATAATAATAGTTATCATTTGCAATATTTGCCAATATCCGTATAATACGACTCACCAACTGCATGACAGCTTGTTTCACACTGTAAACGAAATGTTGTGTAGCTTATTTTTGGTAGTGGTTTGTAGTTCCTTTTGCGCCTTGTTGCGAAAACAAGGGCGATTTTTTGGCGGCAACGGTGCAGGCTGCTTTTTGCAGTGTTTGGGCGTTACTTTCGGATAATGGCGCCGACCGAACAAAGCCGTGCCGATACGCACCATGGTTGCCCCGCAGCTGATGGCATGCATTCAAATCGCCGCTCATGCCCATCGATAACGTATCGGCGTGCGGCGCGATGGTTTGCAGGCGGGCAAGGTGTTGCCGCATGGCGGAAAACTGTTGCCGCAGCACGGTTTCATCGGCATCGGCTGGGCAGCGCACATCAGGCCGCGCAGTTTCAAACGCGGCAGATCGCTCACCTCCCGCGCCAAATCTTCCAGCGCTCGGCGGCAATGCCGTGCTTTGTTGGTATCTTGCAGCGATGTTGATTTTCAATGCACGCGCGAGGGCGGCAGGTGTTCGGGGGCGCTGGTTGTTCAGGCGGCGCGCGAGTTTTACGTTGTCCAGCGTGGCAGCCAGTGCGCGCGTTCGGCAACATAACGGCTGTTTGTTCGACTGAACCTGCCCGATGATGTGCCAGCAAATATCGGGACAATCCGGCCAGCTGTTCGGTTTTTCTGCCACCATTCTTGATGTAGTTTTCGCCGAAATCGCGCTGCCCTCAAGCCGTAAAGCTCGCGGATATCGCTCGGCGGGGAAAGGTTTTGCTGACGGCAATCAGGCTGCAGGCTGCCCGGGTCGCAGCGGGCATTCAAAGCAGCCTCGCACAATGCGTTGGCGGACTTCTGTGTAGGCCGGCAAAAGCGCTCATGGCGGCGTCTCCATCATAACGCGCAATGCGTTTATTGGTACCGAACACGCCGCCCCCATGCGGAAACTGCACAGGGGCGGCGTGTTTTGGTTTTGAGTATTTGCAAGAAAGGAAGGTTTTATGCGATAGGCGGTACTCCGTGTCAGGCAATGACGCTCATTATACACAACATAAAACGATTATCAATACTTATTTTAAAAATAAATGCGAATCTGTGCAACGGTTCATCAGGCGGGCGAATTTAACGTATAATCCGCCGATTCATTAACCAAAACCATTTTGCAGGCAGCCTGCACTTTCCAACATGCACACCATATTCGAAACCGTTTCCCAAGAGTTTACTCCATGCCAACGGCCTTTCTGCCCGAAGAGCACAAACCGCTGGCGCTCATCGGCACGCATCACGTGGATTAGTCGCGATATTTTACTGCCAGCGGACGGCGTATGAAAAGCTGGCATTTGGACGAAGGCATGGTGAAATCGGGCAGTTTTCCAGATTGACCAAGGTGTCGGCGTGCGCGCGGTGTCGGGCGAAAAACCACTCTGGCTTTATGCCGACAGCCTGACGGCCGATGCGGTGTGCAGGCGCGCAGGCGGTCAAAAGTGATTAGCGCAGCGGGCAACCACACGCCCGTGCGCGTGCCTGTGACCCACATTCGGCAAAACGGTTTATGCGGGACTGTAATCCGATTACCACGCTGCCGTCGCCCGGACAAAAGTGGCGCTGCTGCAAAAAGTGGAGCAGCTGGCCAAAAGCCGCCGACCCGCGCATCGTGCGGGTGATGGCGGGGCTCACCTGCAGAACACGATATGGTGTATATCGCCCGCATGGACGGCCGGCACGCCGCGGATATCCGCCCGTTGGTGCGGGTCAGCATCACCGTGATTGCCAAACAGGGCGAACGGCGCGAGCAGGGCAGCGCGCGGGCGGCGGCGGCCGTTTCGACTTTGGGGCTATTTCACCGAGCCAAATTGCGGGAATATGTGAACCACGCTGCGCAGCAGGCGCTGACCAATTTGAGGCGGCGTCCACCCTGCCGGCGCGGCATGAAAAGTCGTGCTGGGCAGCGGCTGGCCGGGCGTGCTGCTGCACGAGGCGGTGGGGCACGGCTAGAGGGCGATTTCAACCGCAAGCAGACCAGCGTGTTTTTCCGGCAGAATCGGCGAGCGCGGGCGGCCAAAGGCGTGACCGTGATTGATCAGGGCAATATCCCGACCGGCGCGGCAGCCTGAATATCGACGACGAAGGCAACCTGACCGGCCGCACCGTGCTGATTGAAGACGGCATTTTGACGGGCTATATGCAGGGACGAACCAATGCGCGCCTGATGGGGGCGGAAGTGACCGGCAACGGCGGCGCGAAAGCTATTCGTCCGTGGTGCTGCCGCGCATGACCAACACCTTTCATGGAAAGCGGCGGCCATCATCCGCAGGAAATCATCGAAAGCATCGACAAAGGCATTTATGCGGTGAACTTTCGGCGGCGGGCAGGTCGATATTACCAGCGGCAAATTCGTTTTTCAGCGCCAGCGAAGCCTGGTGGGTGGAAAACGGCCGGCTGCAATATCCCGTGAAAGGCGCCACTATCATCGGCAGCGGCTCCGAAGTGCTCAAACACGTTTCCGTGATTGGCAAACGACAGCGCGCTGGATACCGGCGTTGGCGTGTGCGGCAAAAGACGGGCAGAGCGTCCTCAGTCGGCGTCGGCCAGCCCACACCGCGCATTGACGCGGGGCTGACGGTGGGCGGCAGCGAAGCATAAAAAGCAGCCTGCACAGGAAGAGCACCATGAATCTATCTGCAGAATCCTTGATTGAAGCCGCATTATTGCTGCAAGCCGAGCCCATCAGCGAACGCCGTATGCGCGAACTGTGCCAGCCGCCCTCGTCGCAAGACAAACTGGTCGACGATGCTGGCCAATCTGAAAACACGCTGGCAAAACAGAGCATTGCAGTTGGTCTGCACTGCAGAAGGCTGGCGCTTCCGGTTGGCCGCGGAAGCCTTCGAGCCGCTGGGCAGCCTGCACGAGCAGCGCACGCCGCGATATTCGCGCGCCGTGATGGAAACGCTGGCCATCATCGCCTCACTCAGCGGCCCGTCACCCGCGGCGACATTGAAGCCATCCGTGGCGTGCGCCGTATCGCAAAACATCATGCAAACTTTGCAGGAGCGCGGCTGGATAGAGGTCATCGGGCGGCGCGACAGCATCGGCAAGCGTCGTTGTGGGCGACCACCGCCGCATTTTTGAGCGATTTGCAACTGGGCAGCCTGGCCGATTTGCCGCCGCTCACCGATTTGGGCGCGCTGGTGTTGCCCGATATGCCGGAACCGCCGGCGGCGCAGGAAGAAGCGCATGATTCGGGCGATACAGACGTAAGGCATAGCAAAAAGCAGCCTGCACTTTGAACCTCCGAAGTGCAGGCTGCTTTTGCCGTATGAAAGGTGCGGAGGAATCAAAATGTGATTGTCTGCAAGTGTTGGGCAAATAGAAGCGTGGCGAAACCGTGTTAGGCAATACAAAAAGCAGCCTGCACTAGGGCTGGTAGGGCGCATCCGCAATATTCAAAAATGTGGTTGCAGTAAAGTTCGGGCAGCAGCGCCAGCACGGTCTCCCTTGCCCGATAAGGTCCGCATTGCGCAAAGTATCCGCCAGCAAATCCACTGACAGCTGGCCTGCAATGCCTGCGCTGGACAAAGGCGCATAGCTCAAATGCTGTTCGGGAAACATGCCGCCCCTGTTGTTTTTGATACGGGCGGAAGAAACCGAAGCGGTGCAGGTTTTCATCCAGCCATTGGTGCAGCGGACTGGAAAAATGCCGCCTTCGCCCGTTTCTTCGGGTAGCAGCTTCGGACGGTAGCCCGGCGGCATGGCGGCGGCATCCACCACGTCGATTTCCGTGCCCCAATGGTGCCGGCTGCCGCCCGGTAATGCCGACCAATCCAGAATATGCGCGGATAATCTCTTCCTCCGACATCGCACTTCGTCGCGCACTCTGCCGTATTCGTCATACAGCGGTTTTTGCCGGCGAATTTATGATTCCAAATACGCAGCTGGGTGTTGAAATCGCGGAAGGTGCTGAACGGCTGCATATCGATACCGTCTTTTTGTGCGGCGGCACGCATGGACAAAAACGCTTCCGCTACCTGTGGTTGGGCAGCAAAACGCGGGCGGCTGTATTGCACAACACGGCTGCGGGTGCGGCCGGTCAGTTCTAAATCGGTCAGCATGGTGAATAAACCTTTG
>BNJS01001165.1_pt1 | contig 94906 bp, 96 predicted proteins | sample 8540461 | NCBI WGS metagenome assembly BNJS01 (sample SAMD00202454, study PRJDB9452) | human saliva metagenome | isolation source: human saliva | place: Japan | reverse complement strand
GAATCGAACCAGTGACCTCCTCGGTGTGAACGAGGCGCTCTAACCCCTGAGCCAATCGCCCGGTGCGGCGCTAACCATAGCCAGGCCTGGTGCCCCCGGAGCAAACGGCTGCCCGGTGAGGTGAATCACCGCGATGCTGTTTGCCTGTCACTGCGATCGTGATGCTATGGTTTTCCAGCACCGAGCGGTTCGGACGGACCGTGAGGAATCATGCGGATGTGGCTCAGTTGGTAGAGCATCACCTTGCCAAGGTGAGGGTCGCGGGTTCGAGTCCCGTCATCCGCTCCGAGGAGCCGGGAGCGCCCAGCCCCAGCATCTCATGGTGGGTTGGCCGAGAGGTTAGGCACCGGCCTGCAAAGCCGTTTACACCGGTTCGAATCCGGTACCCACCTCGGGCGATTGGCGCAGCGGGAGCGCGCTTCCCTGACACGGAAGAGGTCACTGGTTCGATCCCAGTATCGCCCACCATCATGATGGAGGACCCGAGCCCTACCGGCTCGGGCCTTCGCTGTTCCGGGGCCCCTCTGGGACTGGCGGCGACCGGCTGCTGGGCCATGTGTCGTGGACGAGGATGATTGGCGTCTACCCTAGCGGGCATGGCCGACCCCTCGACGTACCGTCCCTGCCCCGGGCGAGATTCCCCACGTCCCCGGGGGTCTACCGGTTCCTGGACGGGCAGGGACGCGTCATCTACGTCGGCAAGGCCAAGAACCTGCGTCAGCGCCTGTCCAGCTACTTCCAGGACCTCGCCGCCCTGCATCCGCGCACCCAGAAGATGGTCACCACCGCATGCGCGGTGGAATGGACGGTCGTGTCCACCGAGGTGGAGTCCCTGGCCCTGGAGTACTCCTGGATCAAGGAGTTCAACCCCCGTTTCAACGTCATGTACAAGGACGACAAGTCCTACCCCTACCTGGCGGTGACGATGGGGGAGACCCACCCCCGCGTCCAGGTGGTCCGCGGGGCCCGCAAACCGGGAACCCGCTACTTCGGTCCCTTCGTCCAGGCCTGGTCCATCCGCGAGACCGTCGACCAGCTGCTGCGAGTCTTCCCGGTGCGCTCCTGCTCCGCCGGTGTCTTCCGCCGTGCCCAGGCCTCGGGGCGTCCCTGCCTGCTGGGGTACATCGATAAGTGCTCAGCCCCCTGCGTGGGCCGCATCAGCCCGCAGGACCATCGGGCGCTGGCCGAGGACTTCTGCGCCTTCATGGCTGGCCGCACCGGCCCCTACCTGCGTCAGGTCGAGGCTGAGATGAAGCCGCAGCCGCCGCCCTCGACTTCGAGAAGGCCGCTCGTCTGCGTGACGACGCCACCGCCCTGCGCAAGGTCATCGAGGGCAACGCCGTCGTCCTACCCGACGCCACCGACGCCGACGTCTTCGCCCTGGTCCGCGACGAGCTCGAGGCCGCCGTCCAGGTCTTCCACGTCCGCGGCGGCCGGGTGCGCGGGCAGCGCGGCTGGGTCGTCGATCTCATCGACGACGCCGGGGACGCCGAGCTCATCGAACGCCTCCTGGAGCAGGTCTACGCCTCCCTCGTCGATCCCGCCGACGACGGTGCCGTCCACCAGAGCGGCGCTCCCGCCTCCTCGGGCACCACCACCTCCGTCGGGGTGGGTGAGCGCGCCCCCTCCAGTCCCCAACCCCGCAGCGGCACCAACGGTTCCAGCAGCGAGGCCCCCAGGCGCAACGGCGAGTCGGCGGCCACCAGTGTCGACGACGTCGCCCACACGGCCACCACCGCGGTGCCCCGGGAGATCCTGGTTCCCGAGATGCCCAGCAACGCCGCCACCGTGCGGGCCTGGTTGGCCGGCCTGCGCGGCGCGAAGGTAGACCTGCGCGTTCCGCAACGCGGCGACAAGGCCGCCCTCATGGACACGGTGCGCAAGAACGCAGAGGAGGCCCTGCGGCTGCACAAGACCCGACGGGCGGGGGATCTCACCCAACGCACCCTCGCCCTTGATGAGCTCGCCGAGGCCCTCGACCTGCCCGAGGCGCCCCTGCGCATCGAGTGCTACGACATCTCCCACACCCAGGGCACCTATCAGGTCGGCTCCATGGTCGTCTTCGAGGATGGTGCGCCGCGCAAGTCCGACTACCGCCGCTTCACCGTGCGCGGCCAGGACGGAAACGGTGCCACTGATGACACCGCAGCCATGCACGAGGTCCTCACCCGGAGGTTCAAACGGCTCATCGCTGAGCAGGGACAGGGCGAGGCGGCCGCCCGCGCTGCCGAGGAGATCGAGGACGCCGAGGGTATCGCCGTTGCCTCCGGTCCTATCGACCCTGAGACCGGCAAGGCCCGGCGCTTCTCCTACGCGCCCGGACTCGTCGTCGTCGACGGCGGTCTGCCGCAGGTCAACGCCGCGCGTGCCGTGCTCGACGAGCTCGGCATCGACGTCCCGCTCATCGGCCTGGCCAAGCGTCTGGAGGAGGTATGGGTGCCGGGGGAGGAGTTCCCCGTCATCCTGCCACGCACGTCGCCCGCCCTCTACCTACTCCAGCACCTCCGGGACGAGTCCCACCGCTTCGCCATCACCCACCACCGCAAGAAGCGCTCAGCCGGCATGACCCGCTCCGTGCTGGACGGGATCCCCGGCCTGGACCGGCTCGTCAGGCCGCCCTGCTGCGTGAGTTCGGCTCGGTCAAACGCATTCGGCAGGCCGACGTGGACGACATCACCCGTGTCAAGGGCATCGGACCGGCTCTGGCAGGTACTATCTTGGCTCACCTCAACAGTCCAGATACTCAACAGTAGTGTGATTTCACGATGTGCTGGACTGACGTCAACTCGAAAGGAAACCCCGTATGAGGATCTCTGCCCGCAACCAGCTGCCCGGTACTGTCGTCTCCATTGAGAAGGGCGCCGTCAACGGCGTCGTCAAGATCGAGGTCGCCCCCGGCGTCATCATCACCTCCTCCATCACCAACACGGCCATCGAGGAGCTCGAGCTGGCAGAGGGTAAGAAGGCAGTCGCCGTCGTCAAGGCCTCCTCCGTCATGGTGGGCCTTCAGGACTGAGGCCAGACGCTGCCGTGAGGCGCGGGTCGGCACAGCCGTCAGTGCGATCATGGTAGGGGCGGTCACGGACCCGGAGCCTTCTGAACCTGCCACCTGGCAGAAGACACAGAGAATGAGGAGCTATGACTGCGCCATCGCCTGACCCCGACCTGCGCTTCCCCGCCGGCTTCCTGTGGGGCGGGGCCACCGCCGCCAACCAGATCGAGGGCGCCTACAACGAGGACGGCAAGGGCCTGTCCGTCCAGGACGTCATGCCCCGGGGCATCCTGGCCCCGCCCACCCAGGCCCCCACACCGGATAACCTCAAGCTCGAGGCGATCGACTTCTACCACCGCTACGCCGAGGACATCGCCCTGTTCGCGGAGATGGGTTTCAAGGTCTTCCGCTTCTCCATCGCCTGGAGCCGCATCTTCCCGCTCGGCGACGAGACCGAGCCCAACGAGGAGGGACTCGCCTTCTACGACCGGGTCCTCGACGAGCTCGAGAAGCACGGGATCGAGCCGCTGGTCACCATCAGCCACTACGAGACCCCGCTGCACCTGGCGCGCTACCTACGACGGCTGGACCGACCGTCGCCTCATCGGCTTCTTCGAGCGCTACGCCCGCACCCTGTTCGAGCGCTATGGCAAGCGGGTCAAGTACTGGCTCACCTTCAACGAGATCAACTCCGTGCTCCATGAGCCCTTCCTGTCCGGCGGCATCGCCACGCCCAAGGACAGGCTCAGCGAGCAGGACCTCTACCAGGCCATCCACCACGAGCTCGTCGCCTCCGCGGCCGCCACCAGGATCGCCCACGAGACCAACCCCGACATCCAGGTCGGCTGCATGATCCTGGCCGTGCCCACCTACCCGCTGACCCCCGATCCCCGTGACGTCTGGGCGGCCAAGCAGGCCGAGCGCGCCAACTACGCCTTCGGGGACCTCCACGTGCGCGGTGAGTACCCCGGTTACCTGCGGCGGGCCCTGCGGGACAAGGGCATCGAGCTGGAGATCACCGAGGAGGACCGCGCGCTGCTGCGGGAGCACACCGTCGACTTCGTCTCCTTCTCCTACTACATGTCCGTGTGCGAGACCGTCACCCAGTCGGCCGAGGCCGGCCGGGGCAACCTCATGGGCGGCGTGTCCAACCCCACCCTCGAGGCCTCCGAGTGGGGGATGGCAGATCGACCCGGCGGGCCTGCGCACCATCCTGAACGACTACTGGGACCGCTGGGGCAAGCCCCTGTTCATCGTCGAGAACGGTTTGGGGGCCAAGGACGTCCTGGTGGACGGGCCTGACGGCCCCACGGTCGAGGACGACTACCGCATCGCCTACATGAACGACCACCTGGTCCAGGTCGCCGAGGCCATCGCCGACGGCGTCGAGGTCCTGGGCTACACCTCCTGGGGCTGCATCGACCTGGTCTCGGCCTCCACCGCCCAGATGTCCAAGCGCTACGGGTTCATCTACGTGGACCGCGACGACGACGGCAACGGCACCCTGGCCCGCTACCGCAAGAAGTCCTTCGGCTGGTACCGCGACGTCATCGCCTCCAACGGCGCCTCCCTCGTGCCTCCGACGCAGGAACCGCCCCGGGAGTAGACACTGAGACTCCGCAGCCCGGGCGGCCGGCTCAGACGCTGGGACGGATCGCCCGGGCGGCGGACCGCGCCCGATCTCGGGCGACCTGCACGTCGTCGGCGTAGGCCACCACGACCCCCAGACGACGCCCCTCGTGGGCCACGGGCTTGCCGAAGAGCCGCAGATCCACCCCCTCCTGAGCGAGCGCCTCATCAAGACCCGCGAAACGCACGCCCTCACCGGGAGCCGACTCGCCCGTCGCTTTGATGGTCACCGAGGCGCCGGGGGAGCGCAGCGTGGTGTCCACGGGCAGGCCCAGCAGGGCGCGGGCGTGCAGCTCGAACTCGCTCAGGCGCTGGCTCGCCAGCGTCACCAGGCCGGTGTCATGGGGGCGCGGGGAGACCTCGGAGAAGAGAACCTCCTCCCCGCAGATGAACAGCTCCACCCCGAACAGGCCCCAGCCGCCCAGCGCCGCGGTCACGCGCTCGGCCACCTGCTGGGCCCGTTCCAGGGCCACTGGGCTCAGGGGCTGCGGCTGCCAGGACTCCACATAGTCCCCGTCGACCTGCCGGTGCCCGATCGGCTCGCAGAAGCTCGTCACCGTCTCCCCGGTGCCGGGATGACGCCAGCGCACCGTGAGCAGAGTGATCTCGGTGTCGAAACGCACGAAGCCCTCCACAATGACCCGGCCCTCGGTCGACCCGCCCGTCGGCCGCCGCATAGCGCCAGGCCGCCTCCAGGTCCTCCAGGTCCGCGCACCACCGACTGGCCGTGGCCCGACGAGGACATGACCGGTTTGACCACGCACGGAAAGCCCACTCGCTGAGCCCCTGCCCGCAGCTCGTCCAAGGACGAGGCGAAGGCGTAGGGACTGGTCGCCAGTCCCAGCTCCTCGGCAGCCAGACGGCGGATGCCCTCACGATTCATCGTCAGCTGCACCGCACGGGCGGTCGGCACCACCCGCACCTCGCCGGCGCTCTCCAGCGCCGCCAGGGCATCGGTGGCCAGCGCCTCGATCTCGGGGACGACGATCGTCGGCGCCGCTGGCGCGGATGGCGGCCGTCAGCGCCTCGGGGTCGCTCATGTCCACCGTCAGGGCGTTGTGCGCCACCTGCTGCGCTGGAGCCCCCTCATAGCGGTCGATCGCCGTGACCTCCACCCCCAGGCGGCTGAGTGCGATCGTCACCTCCTTGCCGATCTCACCGGCGCCCAGGAGCGCCACCTTCGTCGCGCTGCTGGTCCAGGGTGTGCCCAGGACCGGAGCTGTGGGCTGCCGCATCGCGGTCTCCTGGGACTCGCACGGGATCGAGGGCGCCTGGTCGGACATGGGGGAGGGGCTCATGGGGCCTCCTGGTGTCTGGGCGCCGAGAACCGGCGGCCGTGAGTACTGGCAACGGTGAAACGCTACCGGTAAACCGGCGTCGGCGACGGGTGGACCGAGCTGGACGTGCGATGCTTGGGGCATGCATGACGAGCGTCGCCCTCAGTCCTCCTCCGGCAAGCGCAAGCGGCTTCAGGACACGGTTCCCATTGAGATCCCCGCACTCGATGAGGCGACCCTCCGGTTCCCGCCGGCAGAACGTCCCCGAGATGATCATTGTCACGGGCATGTCCGGGGCGGGGCGCTCGCGCGCGGCCAACGCGCTGGAGGACCTCGACTGGTACGTCGTGGACAACCTGCCGCCCCAGCTGCTGCCGGCTCTGTCCGGGAATGATGACGACGGTCGGCGCCGGTGTGCACCGTCTGGCCGCGGTGGTCGACGTGCGCAGTCGCGAGTTCTTCTCCCACTTCATGGACTATCTGCGCAAGGTCCGCAACAACGGCACCGACGTCAGGCTCATCTTCCTGGACGCCTCCGACGCCGTGCTGGTCAGACGCTTCGAGTCCTCCCGCAGACCCCACCCGCTGCAGGGCAGCGGCTCCGTCCTCGACGGGATCGAGCATGAACGCACTCTCCTGGGGGGCTTGCGGGGCGTGGCCGACAGCGTCATCGACACCTCCAACTACTCCGTCCACGACCTCGCCCGCCGGGTGCGCGAGCTCGTGGCGCACGAGTCCGACCTGGCCCTGCGTATCAACGTCATGTCCTTCGGGTTCAAGTACGGCATTCCCCTGGACGCCGACCACGTCCTGGACGTGCGCTTCATCCCCAACCCCTACTGGGTCTCCGAGCTGCGACACCTCACCGGACGTGACGCACCAGTGGCCGACTACGTCTTCGCACAGAAGGGGGCGGCGGCCTTCGTCGACGGGTACGCCGACCTGCTCATCCCTGCGCTTCCGCAGTACATTGATGAGCTCAAGCCTCACGTTACTCTGGCTGTGGGCTGCACCGGCGGCAAGCACCGCTCCGTGGCCTCGGCGGAGAGGCTCGGGGCCAGGTTGAGGCGCGGGGGCTTCGAGGTCGTTGTTCAGCACCGTGACCTGGGACGGGAGTAGGCAGTGGGAACAACGATCGATGTGGCGGGCTGGCCCCGCCGCGGTGAGGAGGGACCGGCCATCGTCGCGTTGGGGGGCGGGCACGGTCTGTCCGCCACACTCCGCGCGCTGCGTCACGTCACCCACCGGCTCACCGCCGTCGTCACGGTCGCCGACGACGGCGGCTCGTCAGGACGCCTGCGCCGGGAGTTCGACTGCCTGCCGCCAGGAGACCTGAGAATGGCGCTGGCGTCGCTCTGCGAGGACTCCGAGTGGGGCCTCACCTGGCGAGACGTGCTCCAACACCGTTTCGAGGGACAGGGCGAGCTCGACAACCACGCTCTGGGGAACCTGCTCATCCTGGCGCTGTGGCAGCTGCTGGGGGACGAGGTCGCAGGGCTCGACTGGGTGGGGCGCCTGCTGACGATCCACGGTCGCGTCGTGCCCATGTCCTCCTCACCCCTGGTCATCGAGGCCGACATCGTCTCCGGAGGGAACCGGCGCCGGGTCAGTGGGCAGGTGGCGGTGGCCTCGGCCCGCGGACGTCTGGAGAACGTGGTGATGGTTCCCGAGGACGCCGACGCCCACCCAGAGGCGCTGCGCGCCATCGATGAGGCGGAATGGGTGGTCCTGGGGCCCGGCTCCTGGTACACCTCAGTGCTGCCGCACCTCATCCTGCCGTCCATGCGTCGTGCGCTGGTGAACACCTCGGCCCGCAAGGTCGTGGTCCTCAACCTCTCCGCTCAGCAGGGCGAGACCGACGGGATGACCATCGCCGATCACCTACGGGTCCTGCGCCAGTACGCGCCCGACCTGCGCCTGGACGTGGTGCTGGCCGACCCCTCCACCGTTGAGGACGTCGCTGATCTTGAAGCGGTGGCCACAGCCATGGGGGCCACCGTCGTCCTGCGCCAGGTGCGCACCGGCGAGGCCCTGTGCCACCACGACCCGCTGCGCCTGGCAGCCGCCTTCCGGGACGCCTTCGAAGGAGCGCTGGGGGACGTCACCGATCGCGGCGAGCATGATGAAACGTGACGCTCGACTCATTAAGGAGTTCTGCTGCTCACAATCGTTCATAATTCTCCGCGGCCGCGTCCAGCCGGCTGCCGGGTGCTGCGGCTAGGAATTCTCCATTGATACGCCTCGGGCGCCGTAAGACATCGCTCTGTCATCTCTGAGCCGTTTCGCCCGCTGCCTGGTCCGCGTCCGTTCGAGCAGCGATCGCCAGCACCCTGGGATGCCCCTGGCAACGGCCGCAGCGTCAACCATGTCAGCCCAGTCCCGAATCACGAACCCCGACCACGAGGAGCCCGCCCATGTCGCTGACGGTCACCGTCAAGGATGAGCTCGCGCTCGTCGCTACTGAGAACGCCGCCCAACGACGGGCGGAGGTCTCCGCGATGCTGCGCTTCGCCGGAGGGCTCCATATCGTCTCCGGGCGCATCGTTGTCGAGGCCGAGCTCGACCACGGCGGGAGCCGTGCGCCGGCTGCACCAGCACCTCAAGGAGCTCTACGGGATGGAGCCCGAGGTCATGGTGGTCCAGGGCGGATCCCTGCACCGAGGGTCCCGCTACGTGCTGCGAGTGACCAGCGCGGGCAAGGACCTGGCCCGGCTGTCCGGGCTGGTCGACGACCGAGGGCCGGCCGGTGCGGGGCATGCCGGTGTCCGTCATCCAGGGCGGGCGCAACGCCGCCGCTGCCGCCTGGCGCGGAGCCTTCCTGGCCCGCGGCTCCCTGACCGAGCCCGGCCGGTCCTCCTCCTGGAGGTCACCTGTCCCGGCTCGGAGGCCGCACTGGCCCTTGTCGGGGCTGCGCGGCGCTTCGACATCTCCGCCAAGGCCCGCGAGGTGCGTGGGGCCGACCGCGTCGTCGTTCGTGACGGCGAGGCCATTGGTGTCCTCCTGGAGCGGATGGGGGCGCCGGAGGCCTTCAAGGTGTGGGCCGAGCGTCGATCCCGGCGCGAGTCGCGGGGACCGCCAACCGTCTGGCCAACTTCGACGACGCCAACCTGCGTCGTTCCGCCCGTGCCGCTGTGGCCTCGGGGTGCCCGGGTCGAACGCGCCTTCGAGATCCTGGGGACGATGTCCCCGCCCACCTGCTTCAGGCCGGCCGCTTGCGCATCGCACACAAGCAGGCGTCCCTGGAGGAGCTCGGGCAGCTCTCCGACCCGCAGCTGACCAAGGACGCCGTCGCCGGGCGTATCCGCCGGCTCCTGGCCATGGCGGACAAGCAGGCTCATGAGCTGGGCATCCCCGACACTGAGTCGGTTCTCACCCAGGAGATGCTCGAACCCTGAGCCGAGATGGGACCTCGGTCCTTGCCTCAGGGGTGGCCGATGGTCATTGGTCCCCGTCTGGGCTGGCTTGTGCATCACAGTGTTCGCCCGTGGCGTGGTCGGCGACTCCCAGCGCCTGCCCAGTGTGACTAGACTCGGCCGTGCCGGAGCTGAATCGGATCTGAGCTGAAGAAGTTCCGGAGCACACGCCATGTGTGAGAAGAGCCCAGCAACCGTGCGCCGCCAACCGGCGCACTAGGAGGACACAAAGTGACCACCCGCGTTGGTATTAACGGCTTCGGCCGGATCGGCCGCAACTTCTTCCGTGCCGCCCTCGAGCAGGGCGCTGACATCGAGGTTGTCGCCGTCAACGACCTGACGGACAACAAGACCCTGGCCCACCTGCTCAAGTACGACTCGATCCTCGGTCGTTTCAACGGCGAGGTCTCCTACGACGAGGATGGCATCACCGTCAACGGCAAGCACATCAAGGTGCTCGCTCAGCGCAACCCCGCCGACCTGCCCTGGGGCGACCTGGGCGTCGAGGTCGTCGTGGAGTCCACCGGCTTCTTCACCGACGGCGAGAAGGCCAAGGCCCACCTCGACGGTGGCGCCAAGAAGGTCGTCATCTCCGCTCCCGCCAAGAACGTCGACGGCACCTTCGTCATGGGTGTCAACGAGGGCGACTACGACAACGCCACGATGAACATCGTGTCCAACGCCTCGTGCACCACCAACTGCCTCGCCCCCCTGGCCAAGGTTCTCCACGAGAACTTCGGCATCGAGCGCGGCATCATGACCACCATCCACTCCTACACGGGTGACCAGCGCGTCCTCGACGCCCCGCACAGCGACCTGCGCCGTGCTCGCGCCGCCGCGCTGAACATGATCCCCACCAAGACCGGTGCCGCCCAGGCCGTGGCCCTCGTCCTGCCCGCCCTCAAGGGCAAGTTCGACGGTCTGGCCGTGCGCGTCCCCACCCCGACCGGCTCGCTGACCGACCTGACCTTCATCGCCGAGAAGGAGGTCTCCGTCGACGCCGTCAAGGCCGCCGTCAAGGCCGCCGCCGAGGGTGAGCTCAAGGGCGTTCTCGAGTACACCGAGGACCCGATCGTCTCCACCGATATCGTGGGCAACCCGCACACCTCGATCTTCGACGCCACCGAGACCAAGGTCATCGGCAACCTCGTCAAGGTCCTCTCCTGGTACGACAACGAGTGGGGCTACTCCAACGCCCTGGTCCGCCTGACCGCTCTGGTCGGCTCCAAGCTCGCCTGAGACCAGACCGAGAGCATGACTCTCTAGAAGACGGCGCCCGCGCCACGCTATGCGTGCGCGGGCGCCGTCCTTCCCACACCCACACCATCACCCACAACCGATGAGAGGCTTCATGAAGACCATCGAGTCCCTGGGCGACCTCAAGGGCAAGCGAGTCCTGGTCCGCTCCGACTTCAACGTGCCGCTGGACGCCGACAAGAACATCACCGACGACGGCCGTATCCAGGCCGCTCTGCCCACCCTGCGCACCCTGCTCGACGCCGGCGCCAAGGTGATCATCACCGCCCACCTGGGACGCCCCAAGGGGCAGGTCAACCCCGACTACTCCCTGGCTCCCGTCGCCAAGCGCCTCGCCGAGGTCACCGGCGTCAAGGTGACCCTCGCCGAGGACACCGTGGGCGAGTCCGCCAAGGCCGCCGTCGCCGCAGCCGGTGACGGTGAGATCGTCCTGCTGGAGAACGTGCGCTTCAACGCCGCCGAGACCTCCAAGGACGACACCGAGCGCGAGGCCTTCGCCGCCGAGCTCGCCGCTCTGGCCGACGTCTTCGTCTCCGACGGCTTCGGCGTCGTGCACCGCAAGCAGGCCTCCGTCTACGACGTCGCCAAGTTGTTGCCCTCCGCCGCAGGTCTGCTCGTCGTCAAGGAGATCGAGTCCCTGGGACGCGCCGTCAACAACCCCGAGCGCCCCTACACCGTGGTGCTCGGTGGCTCCAAGGTCTCCGACAAGCTCGGCGTCATCTCCAACCTGCTGGGCAAGGCCGACCGCCTCCTCATCGGCGGCGGCATGGCCTACACCTTCCTGGCCGCCCAGGGCCACGAGGTGGGCACCTCCCTGCTGGAGAAGGACCAGATCGACACCGTCAAGGGCTACCTGGAGACCGCCAAGGCCAACGGCGTCGAACTGCTGCTGCCCGTTGACACCGTCGTGGCCCCCGCCTTCGCCGCGGACGCCCCGGCCACCGTGGTGCCCGCCGACGGGCTGCCCGCCGACCAGATGGGTCTGGACATCGGCCCTGAGACGCGACAGCTCTTCGCTGACGCCATCGCCACCTCCAAGACCGTGGTGTGGAACGGCCCCATGGGCGTCTTCGAGTTCCCGGCCTTCGCCGAGGGCACCAAGGCAGTGGCCAAGGCGATCTCCGAGTCCGATGCCTTCTCCGTCATCGGCGGCGGCGACTCCGCCGCCGCCGTGCGCACGCTCGGCTTCGATGAGGCAACGTTCTCCCACATCTCCACCGGCGGCGGCGCCTCCCTCGAGCTTCTCGAAGGCAAGACCCTGCCCGGTATCGCAGTGCTCAACGACTGAAGGAAGGCAACCCAGATGAGTAACCGCACCCCGCTCATGGCGGGCAACTGGAAGATGAACCTCGACCACCTCGAGGCCAACCACCTTGTCCAGGGCCTGGCCATGGAGCTCAAGGACCACGACCACGACTACGCCAAGTGCGAGGTCCTCGTGATCCCGCCCTTCACGGACATCCGCACCGTGCAGACCATCGTCGAGGCCGACTCCCTGAGCATCAAGTACGGCGCCCAGGACGTCTCCATCCACGACAACGGCGCCTACACCGGTGAGATCTCCACCGAGATGCTCACCAAGCTCGGCGTCAGCTACGTGGTCATGGGCCACTCCGAGCGCCGTGAGTACCACGGCGAGTCCGACGCCCTCGTGGGCGCCAAGGCCCGCAAGGTGCTCGACGCCGGCATGACCCCCATCCTGTGCTGCGGCGAGGCCCTCGAGATCCGCAAGGCGGGTACCCACGTCGACTTCGTCCTGGGGCAGATCCGCGCCGCCCTTGAAGGATGGAGCGGAGAGGACGTCGCCAAGATCGTCATCGCCTACGAGCCCATCTGGGCCATCGGCACCGGCGAGACCGCCACCGCCGAGGACGCCCAGGAGGTGTGCGGAGCGATCCGCGAGGCCCTGCGCGCCGACTACGGTGACGCCACCGCGGACGCCACCCGCATCCTCTACGGCGGTTCCGCCAAGCCCGACAACATCAAGGAGCTCATGGCCCAGCCCGACGTCGACGGCGCGCTCGTCGGCGGAGCCTCCCTCAAGGCGGACTCCTTCGCCGCCATGGCGAACTTCTACGCCTGAGCGGCCCGAGCCGCGACGGAGGAGGCGAGCGATCACGTCCCCGTAGCGTCTCACCGCTCACCGTCAGGGTCCCGGACACCTCACACCGCGAGGTGTCCGGGACCCTGCGCGTTGCAGGTAGACTGCCAGGCGGACAGGTGGGGGCGCGGACCCTGTCGGGAGTCGCGCCGGACCCAGCCGGAGCGTGAGGCCCCCGCAGCAAGACGGAACCAACAACGAAGGGAACGTGACGTGAACGTAGTGCGTATCGTCCTTCAGGTGCTGCTCGTCCTCTCGAGCTTCTTCCTCATCATGTCGATCCTCCTGCACAAGGGTAAGGGCGGCGGTCTGTCGGATATGTTCGGAGGCGGTATCTCCTCCTCGGCCGGGTCCTCCGGCGTGGCCGAGCGCAATCTCGACCGCATCACGGTGGCCGTGGCCGTCATCTGGACGATCACGATCGTCGGGCTCGGCCTGGTCGCCAAGCTCGGCTGAGCGTCGGCGGACTCCGACGAGCACTGCGCACACGACGGATCCGACCGTCGACACCACCCCCGATCCGCGTGGCGACGTCCTGGACCGGGGGCTGCGCGGCTACCTCGCCCACCTGCGTGTCGAGCGCGGGCTGAGCCCCCACACCCTGAGTGCCTACGAGCGCGACCTCAGCCGCTACCTGCGTTACCTGAGAAGCGCCGGCATCTCAGCCCCGCAGGAGGTGAGCCGCAATGACGTGGCCGGTTTCCTCGAGGTCCTGCGCACCGGATCCGACGGCGCCCGCCCGCTGGCGTCGTCGTCGGCATCCAGAACCGTGACCGCAGTGCGCGGCTGGCACAAGTTCCTCATGGCCGAGGGCACCACCTCCCAGGATCCCTCGGCCACCGTGCGCCCTCCCCAACCCGGAAGACGCCTGCCCAAGGCCCTGGGCATTGAGGAGGTCCGTCTCCTCCTGGAGGCCGCAGGCGTCGATGACTCTCCGGTGAGCCTGCGCGATCGGGCCCTGCTCGAGGTCCTCTATGCCACCGGCGCCCGCATCTCCGAGGCGGTGGGTCTCGTCGTCGACGACCTCGACACCGACTCCCGGCTGCTGCGGCTGTTCGGCAAAGGACGCAAGGAACGCGTGGTTCCCATGGGGGCCTACGCCTGGGAGGCGCTGGATGCCTACCTGGTGCGAGGCCGACCGGTCCTGGCCGAGAAGGGCAGGGGAGTGCCGCAGGTCTTCCTCAACACCCTGGGCAGGCCCCTGAGCCGGCAGAGTGCCTGGGCCGTCCTGCGGCAGGCCGCTGAACGGGCCGGGCTCATCGGGGTGGACTCCGCCGACGAGCGGCGCATCTCCCCCCACACCCTGCGCCACTCCTTCGCCACGCATCTGCTGGCAGAGGGGCCGACGTCCGTGTCGTCCAGGAGATGCTCGGACACGCCTCGGTCACCACCACCCAGATCTACACGAAGGTCACCGTTGACCACCTGCGGGAGGTCTACGCCACCAGTCACCCGCGGGCGCTGGCCTGATCAACGAGCGCATCACCGCAGGTCGTGCTCCCGGTTCTCAGTGTGGGAAGCCTGGGTGCGCACCGGGCTGCAACTGAAAGCAGGGACCTGTCTGGGCTGTTCTCTGGCGTGTCCTGTCTGAACTGGGCGATGTCGGTCGGCTTTCGACTAGGCTGGATGACGTGAATGACTCCATCCAGCCAGGCCTGATCGACAACCCCGGCACCGACGAGAGCGAGGAGAAGGACTTCCCCGTTCCCGCGCCGCTGGAGTCGCACGGACCCGCTCGGGTCATCTCCATGTGCAACCAGAAGGGCGGCGTCGGAAAGACCACGACGACGATCAACCTCGGAGCGGCTCTGGCCGAGCTGGGGCGCAGGGTCCTTATCGTCGACTTCGACCCCCAGGGAGCGGCATCGGCCGGCCTGGGCATCAACGCCCATGAGCTCGACTCCACCATCTATGACCTGCTCGTCGCCAGTCGTCCGGACATTCGCACGGTCATCCACGAGACCACGGTGGAGGGGTTGGACATCGTCCCGGCCAACATCGACCTGTCCGCCGCAGAGGTCCAGCTCGTCAACGAGGTCGCCCGCGAGCAGGCCCTCAAGCGGGTGCTGCGTCCAGTGCTCGACGAGTACGACGTGATCCTCGTGGACTGCCAGCCCTCGCTCGGGCTGCTGACCATCAACGCCCTGACGGCCTCCCACGGCGTCATCATCCCGCTGGAGACCGAGTTCTTCGCCCTGCGCGGGGTGGCGCTCCTGGTGGAGACCGTCGAGCGGGTCAAGGACCGTCTCAACGCCACCCTGGAGATCGACGGCATCCTCGCCACCATGGTGGACTCCCGTACCCTGCACTCACGAGAGGTGCTCGAGCGCCTGGAGCAGGCCTTCGGTGAGCAGCTCTTCGACACGCGCATCCGGCGCACGATCAAGTTCCCGGACGCCTCCGTGGCCAATGAGCCGATCACCAGCTACGCGCCCTCCCACCCCGGTGCGGATGCCTACCGCCGGCTGGCCCGCGAGGTCATCGCCCGCGGCGATGTCGCCTGAGCCGGAGGAGCAGGGGCCGCCCCGGCTGCCCGGATTCAGTGTCACGCTGCCCCAGTTCGAGGGGCCCTTCGACCTGCTTCTGAGCCTCATCGCCCGCAAAACGGCTCGACGTCACCGAGCTGGCGCTGGCCGAGGTGACCGACGACTTCATCGCCCACATGCGCTCGGACTGGGACCTGGGGCGCGCATCGGAGTTCATCGTCGTGGCCTCCACCCTCCTGGCTCTCAAGGCACACCGCCTTCTGCCTCATGACGAGGATGAGGAGGAGCCCGACCTCGAGCTGCTCGAGGCCCGTGACCTGCTCTTCGCCCGGCTCCTGCAGTACCGGGCCTTCAAGGAGGCCGCAGCGGCCTTCCGTCACCGGGCGGAGACCTCCGCACGCAGCCACCCCCGCATCGTCGCCCTGGAACCGCATCTGGCGGCGCTATTGCCCAGGCTCGTGGCCACCATCACTCCAGAGGAGCTGACGCGGCTGGCGGTCGGAGCCTTCACCCGTCCCACGGATCCAGGTGTCCAGACCGTCCACCTTCACGAGCGGGTACCGGTCGGGGAACAGCTGAACCTCATCGCCCTCAGGCTACGCCGTCACGGAACCCTGACCTTCGCCCAGATCATTGAGGACGCAGAGCGTACCGCCGTCGTGGTGGCTCGGTTCCTGGCTCTGCTCATTCTCCACCGGCAGGGCAGCGCTGAGCTGGACCAGCCCGAGGCCATGGGCGAGATCACCGTGACCTGGTGCGGCGGCCAGGACGATCTGACCGGCATGATGACCTCCAAGAACCTCACTGAGCTCGAGGAGGAATTCGCATGAGCGAGGCCGCAGAGCCTCAGCTGCGCAGCGCCGCTGAGGCCATCCTCATTGTTGCCGATGAACCGGTGACCACCACTGCGATCGCCGAGGCCCTCGGCGTCGAGGAGAGCGTCTGCGAGGAGCTGCTCGAGGGCCTGGCTGCCGAGTACCGGGGAGAGGCGCCCGGCACCCGGCCTCACGGATTCCTTCTGCGACGTGCGGCGGGCGGGTGGCGCTTCGCCTCCGTGCCCGAGCACGCCGACCTCGTCGAGCAGTTCATCATCGGTGGCGCCACCGCACGGTTGAGCCAGGCCGCTCTAGAGACACTGGCCGTCGTCGCCTACCGGCAGCCGGTCACTCGGGGGCGCGTCGCGGAGATCCGTGGTGTCAATGTCGACGGTGTCATGCGCACCCTGCACGCCCGCGGCCTCATCGAGGAGGCCGGCGCCGAGACCTCCGGTGCGATCCTGTACCGGACCACGGGAGAGTTCCTGGAGTACCTGGGAATCGACTCCCTGGACGAGCTACCACCCTTGGCTCCCTACCTTCCCCGTGCTGAGGCACTGGGGGAGATCGTCGAACAGGCCGATGAGATGGCCGGTAGGAGGACCCCATGACCCCGAGGAACCGCCACGCCCGAACCGAGTCCGTACCCCACAGCGACTTCGGGGCGCAGGAGTTCTACGACGAGGACGACCTCGAGGAACTGGACGAGAAGACCGACGCCGCCGACCTGGCCGCCTTCGACGCCGAGGCCATCGACGAGGACGAGGAGTCCCATCTGCTCGCCATGCGTGAGCGCGCCACCAAGGGCGGCCAGGACGACCCGCACGTCGCCTCCGGACAGCGGCTGCAGAAGGTCCTCGCCCACGCAGGAGTCGCCTCGCGCCGCGCCTGCGAGCAGCTCATCGCCGACGGCCGCGTCAGCGTCGACGGCATCACCGTCACCGAGGCGGGCGTCAGGGTGGACCCGCTGACACAGGAGATCCGTGTCGACGGCAGCCGGATCCTCACCAACCCCGAGCTCATCACCCTCATGCTCCACAAGCCGGCCGGGGTCGTCACCACTATGGAGGACCCCGAGGGCCGCCCGACCGTGGCCCAGTACGGACGCGACTACCTGGCCGAGCACCCCGAGCTGCCCGACTCACTGCGCCTGGTTCACGTCGGCCGCCTCGACACCGAGACCGAGGGGCTGCTTCTGCTGTCCAACGACGGCGAGCTCTCCCACAGGCTCATGCACCCCAGCTTCGAGATCGCCAAGACCTATGTTGCCATCGTCGAGGGACAGGTCGAGCCCTGGGTCCCACGCAAGCTGCGGCGGGGCATCGAGCTGGAGGACGGTGAGGCCAAGGCGGACCGAGTCACCGTCAAGGACTCCGGACCACGTGGCTCCATCGTCGAGATCACTCTCCACTCCGGCAAGAACCGTATCGTGCGGCGCATGCTGGACGCCGTCGGCCACCCTGTGACGCGTCTGGCGCGCACCAGGCTGGGACCTCTGCGGCTGGGTAACCTGCGCCCCGGTGAGACCCGCACCCTCACCGGCGAGGAGATCGCCGCGCTGCAGCAGGAGGTCGGTCTGTGAGCACTCCCGAGCCGCTGACGTCGGTGTCCACGCGTGGGCCGGTACTCATCGTTGGTACAGGACTGCTGGGAACCTCGCTCGCCCTGGCGCTGCGGGCGGCGGGCGTCGAGGTGCAGCTCTCCGACACCTCACCCACGTCCCTGGCCCTGGCCCGAGACATGGGGGCGGGAACGCTCCACGGGAAGGACAGCTCCGAGCCGCGGATCATCGTCGTGGCCACGCCCCCCGACGTGACCGCCGACGTCGTCGTCGCGCAGCTGAGTGCCCACCCGAATGCGGTGGTCACTGACGTCGCCTCGGTCAAGGAACGGGTCGTCGCCGAGGTTCGGGCCCGTGCGGGAGCGCAGGCGCGCAGGTACGTCGGCTCCCACCCGATGGCGGGTCGGGAGCGCTGGGTGCCGGCGCCGCTGACTCCGACCTCTTCGCCGGGCGCCCCTGGGTGGTGGTTGGTCAGGACTCGGATCCGCAGGCGGAGCTGGTCATCAGGAACCTGGCGGTCGATGTGGGCGCCAGCCCGGTGCGCATGGGTGCGGCGGAGCACGATGCCGCCGTCGCCGCCGTCTCCCACATGCCCCAGCTCGTCTCCTCGCTCGTGGCCGCTCGTCTGGAGGAGCTGGGGGAGGGGGCCCTGGCCCTGTCGGGGCAAGGGACTTCGTGACGTCACCCGGATCGCGGCCTCGGACCCCAGGCTGTGGTCGGCCATCATCGTGGGTAATGCGGGGCCCGTGACCGACCTGCTGCGCCGGATCAGTGATGATCTCAGTGCTCTGATCACGGGGATCGAGGCGGCCACCCGCGATCCGGACGGCCCGGAGCACGCAGGCCCGGGAGCGGCGCGTGTTGCCGCTCCCGGGGCCGTCGGTGCGGTCACCGACGTCATGACTCGGGGAAACGTCGGCCGGGCACGCATCCCCGGCAAGCACGGCGGGGCGCCGCGCCGCTACACCGAGGTCCAGGTCCTGGTACCCGACGCCGCCGGCGAGCTGGGCAGGCTCTTGTCCGACGTTGGAGCCGCCGGTGTCAACATCGAGGACTTCTCCCTGGAGCACTCGGCCGGGCAGAGCGCCGGCATCGCCCTCATCTCCGTCCTGCCGGCGGTCGCTCAACGGCTGGAGGAGGCGCTGGACGCCCAGGGCTGGCGCGTCGTCGCGGGCTGAAGCCGGTTCAATCGTGCCGCGCAGGCCCGCCTGTGTCAGTACTCATGGGGGCCTGATCCGCAGTACCGCGCTGGAGTGTGGGACGCTTGGCCCAGTTCATGACCGGAATCGGACCCTGATGGAGGGCACCATGGGAATCGTCGTTGCGATCGACGGACCAAGCGGATCGGGCAAGTCCACCGTCTCCCGGCGCGTCGCCGCCGAGCTGGGACTGGCCTACCTGGACACCGGTGCCATGTACCGGGCCGCCGCCTGGTGGTGCGAGCACGAGGGCGTCGACCTGGACGATGGGGCCGCCGTCGCCGAGGCCGTCGCCGCGATGCCGCTGCACATGGGTCTGGATCCCGAGCACCCCACCTTCACCGTGGACGGAACGGATGTATCGACCGCGATCCGCGACCCGCACATCGCCACAGTCGTCTCGAAGGTCGCCACCAACCTCGAGGTGCGCGCCGAGCTGGCGCGCCGCCAGCGCGAGATCATCCGCTTCGAGGCGACCGGGCACACTGGGGCCTTCTCCGAGGGCGCCGGCATCGTGGCCGAGGGACGGGACATCACCACCGTCATAGCGCCGGACGCCGATGCCCGTCTGCTGGTGACCGCCTCGGAGGAGGCCCGTCTGGCACGCCGCGCCGGGGACCTGGAGGCCGCAGGCAAGCAGGTCGACGCCGCAGCCCTGCGCGACCAGGTGGTGCGCCGCGACCGTGATGACGCCACGGTCTCCCAGTTCCTCACCGCACCCGAGGGCGTCACCCTGGTGGACACCTCGGAGATGACCCTGGAGCAGTCCGTCGAACGGGTCCTGGACCTGGTGGAGGAGGCCGCTGACGCCGCTGCCCAGCGGGACGCCGAGGAGGACCTGCGGGCCCAGGCCATGCGCGCCGGACTGGCCGACTACGAGCTCGATGAGGAGGACCTCGCCCTCCTGGAGGCCGACGGGGGCCTGCCCACCGGTGACAGCGTCGAGCCCGGACTGCCGGTCCTGGCCGTCGTCGGCCGGCCCAACGTGGGCAAGTCGACGCTGGTCAACCGGGTCCTGGGGCGCCGCGAGGCCGTCGTCCAGGACACCCCCGGTGTCACCCGCGACCGGGTCTCCTACCCGGCGGAGTGGGCCGGGCGCCGCTTCACCATCGTCGACACCGGCGGCTGGGAGGTGGACGTGGCCGGCCTCGACGCCGCCGTGGCCACCCAGGCCGAGGTCGCCGTCGAGATGGCCGACGCCGTCCTGCTCGTCGTCGACGCCCAGGTCGGCATCACCGAGACCGACGCCCGCGTGGTGCGGATGCTGCGTCGCAGCGGCAAGCCGGTGGTCCTGGCCGCCAACAAGGTCGACTCCCCGGCGCAGGAGGGGGGACGCCGCTGCTCTGTGGAACCTGGGGTTGGGCGAGCCCTTCCCGGTCTCGGCCCTGCACGGCCGGGGTAGCGGCGAAGTCCTCGACGCCGTCATGGAGATCCTCCCGGAGGTCTCCGCCGTGGCCTCTGCGGCGCCGGAGGGGGACCTGCACCGCATCGCCCTCGTGGGGCGGCCCAATGTCGGCAAGTCCTCGCTGCTGAACTCCATCGCGGGAAGGGAACGCGTCGTCGTCAACGAGATCGCGGGCACCACCCGTGACCCGGTCGACGAGATCATTGAGCTCGACGGGCGTCAGTGGGTCTTCGTCGACACCGCAGGGATCCGCCGGCGCGTCAAGCAGTCACGGGGCGCCGACTACTACGCGGTGCTGCGCACGCAGGGCGCCATCGACAAGGCCGAGGTCGCCGTCGTCCTCCTGGACGCCTCCGAGCCGATCAGTGAGCAGGACGTACGCGTCGTCCAGCAGGCCGTCGACGCCGGCCGCGCCCTGGTGCTGGTCAACAACAAGTGGGACCTGGTGGACGAGGAGCGTCAGAAGATGCTTCTGTGGGAGGTCGAGCACGACCTGGCCCACGTCTCCTGGGCCCCCCACATCAACCTGGCCGCCCGGACCGGATGGCACACCAACCGGCTCGTGCGCGCCCTCGACGCCGCCCTGGAGGGCTGGACCACACGTGTGCCCACGGGCCGGCTCAACGGATTCCTGGGCCAGCTGCAGTCGGCCACCCCGCACCCGGTGCGCGGCGGCAAGCAGCCCCGCATCCTCTTCGCCACCCAGGTTCAGGTGGCCCCGCCCCGGATCGTCATCTTCACTACCGGTTTCCTCGACGCCGGATACCGGCGCTTCATCGAGCGCCGCTTGCGCGAGGAGTTCGGCTTCACCGGCACCCCCATCCAGATCGGGGTGCGCGTACGCGAGAAGCGTCAACGGCGCTGAGCCCCAGAGGCGTTCAGTCGCCGGCAGCGGTCTGCTCCTTGGCCCACGCGGTAACACGGGCGGCGCTCTCCTCCTCGGACAGGTCCTCGACCCGGGTCATGATCGACCACCGCACGCCGAAGGGATCGCGAATGGAGGTGAACCTGTCCCCGGACACGAAAGTGGTAGGCGGTTCCAGCAAGGTCGCTCCGGCGGCAGTGGCCCGCTCAACGGCGGCGTCGACATCCGGGCAGTACAGACCGATCGAGTAGCAGACCGGCTCCTCCGAAGGAGTCGCAACCAGGCCGGACAAGGCAGATGGTTCACCGATCTGGAGCCGCCCGTGACCGAAGTCGAGCTCCGCGTGGACGATCGCCCCCCTCCATCTCCACACTGTCCACGATGCGCGCCCCGAGGACGTCACGGTAGAACCGAAGCGCCCGGTCGGCGCCGTCAATGGCTAGAAACGGCGTGATGCTGGTGAATCCGTGCGGAGTCCCGTCAGTCGTGTACTGTCCAGTGGCCCCGGAAACGTTGTGTGTAGTCATGCCAACGACTGTAGGAACGATGGAGGTGCCTCCGCTTGAAGATCCGCGACAGTTCCGGAAAGGTGAGGAGCCGTGCCCGAGACGACCGCTGATCAACGGGGGATCCTCTACCCCTCCAGGCTTCCGACCTTTCATCGCGAGCCTGTCTCCGAGGCACTGGCCGACCGCGTCCGCTGGATCTGGATTCCGCGTTGGAACCTGCCTGCAGGACAACGAGATCGGCAGGAAGTGCTCCCGTTCCCCGCCTGTAATCTCGTTGTCGAGCCGGATGGGATCACCTTGCACGGCCCGACGACGAGTATCTCCTATCGCGAGCTGGAAGGTCGAGGATGGGCCGTCGGAGCCCTTCTCGGGCCGGCGGGGGCGGGTGCGCTGTGCTCGCCGTCCCTGATTCGGAACTCCCATCAGCCGCTCGAGGACCCTGACCTGAGCGCCGCGGTCGCCGGTGCTATGGCAGATATGAACACGACGACGGGCGGACAACGTGCCGCCAGTGCGCTGGCGGCCTGGGTTGCGCAGCATGCTGGGCCGCCACAAGCGACGGCGCTCATAGCCAACAAGATGGAGGATGTCGTCGCCTCCGACAGAAGCGTTCTGCGTGTCGATCAGCTGGCGAGACGTCTCGATCTTTCCATCCGAAGTCTGCAACGCCTGTGTGAGAAGTACATCGGCCTGCCCCCACTCGCCGTGATCAGACGCTATCGGCTTCAGGAGGCGGCGCAGCGGCTCCGGGAGGATCCGTCCGTCACCGTTGCACAGGTGGCCGCCGAGCTCGACTACGCGGACCACGCCCACCTGACCGCCGACTTCCGACGCGTTCTGGGCTTCTCACCGAGCCAGTACCGACAGCAGACCATGAGCGATCGTCAGGTACTCAGTGACCGGTAGCGGGCTCGAGCCTCGGGGGAGCTCTGCTTGATGGCGTTATGCCGTATCAGGACTCCATGAGGACGGGAACGGTTGGCGCCCGACAGTGGCGCGCGGCTGTGACACCCATAGACTGTAGCCATGCTGAATCCGGTTGATCCCACCACCACGCCCGCCTGGAAGCGCCTCACCGAGCTCCACGACACCATGACCCCGGACCTGCGCGCCTGGTTCGCCGACGATCCCGAGCGCGCCGAGCGCTTCTCCTACGAGCTGGGAGACCTCTACGTCGACCTGTCCAAGAACCTGCTGACCGACGACGTTCGCGACGCCCTGGCCGAGCTGGCCGAGCAGGTGGACGTCCCGGGCCGCCGCGACGCCATGTACGCCGGCGAGCACATCAACATCACCGAGGACCGCGCCGTTCTCCACACGGCCCTGCGCCGACCGGCCACCGACTCCCTGACCGTGGACGGGCAGGACGTCGTCGCCGACGTCCACGAGGTCCTGGAGAAGATCTACGTCTTCGCCCGCCGGGTGCGCTCGGGGGAGTGGACCGGCATCACCGGCAAGCCCATCAAGACGGTGGTCAACATCGGCATCGGCGGCTCCGACCTCGGCCCTGTCATGGTCTACGAGGCCCTCAAGCCCTACGTGCAGAAGGGCCTTCAGTGCCGATTCATCTCCAACATCGACCCCACCGACTGCGCCGAGAAGGTCGCGGACCTCGATCCGGAGACGACCCTGTTCATCATCGCCTCCAAGACCTTCACCACCCTGGAGACCCTCACCAACGCCCGCATGGCCCGCGACTGGTTCCTGGCCGCCCTCCAGGCCAAGGGCATCGAGACCGATGGCGCCATCGCCAAGCACTTCGTGGCCGTGTCCACCGCCCTGGACAAGGTCGCCGAGTTCGGCATCGACCCGGCCAACGCCTTCGGGCTTCTGGAACTGGGTGGGCGGGCGCTACTCGGTGGACTCCGCCGTCGGCACGGTGCTGGCCGTGGCCATCGGCCCGGAGAACTTCGCCGACTTCCTCTCCGGCTTCCACACCGTTGACGAGCACTTCGCCACCAAGGCTCCCGGCCGAGAACGTCCCCATGCTCATGGGCCTGCTCAACGTCTGGTACGTCAACTTCTTCAAGGCCGGCTCCCATGCCGTCCTGCCCTACGCCCAGTACCTGCACCGTTTCCCCGCCTACCTCCAGCAGCTCACCATGGAGTCCAACGGCAAGTCCGTGCGCTGGGACGGCAGCCCCGTGACCACTGAGACCGGCGAGGTCTTCTGGGGCGAGCCGGGCACCAACGGCCAGCACGCCTTCTATCAGCTCATTCACCAGGGCACCCAGCTCATCCCCGCGGACTTCATCGCCGTGGCCAACCCCGCTCACCCCACCAAGGACGGGGGAGTGGACGTCCACGAGCTGTTCCTGTCCAACTACCTGGCCCAGACCGCAGCGCTCGCCTTCGGCAAGACCGCCGACGAGGTACGTGCCGAGGGCACCGCCGAGGAGATCGTCCCGGCCCGCGTCTTCGCCGGCAACAAGCCGACCACCTCGATCCTCGCCCCGGCGCTGACGCCCGCGGTCGTCGGAGAGCTCATCGCCCTCTACGAGCACATCACCTTCACCCAGGGCATCGTGTGGGGCATCGACTCCTTCGACCAGTGGGGGGTCGAGCTCGGCAAGAAGCTGGCCCTCGAGATCGCCCCCGCCGTCCAGGGGGACGAGGAGGCCCTTTCAGGACAGGACGCCTCCACCCGCGGCCTCATCACCCGCTACCGCAGCCTGCGCCGCTGAGCCCCGGCCAGACCAGCCGAATGCTCTGTCATGTCAGCGATCCACAACCTTTGAGGAGGACATGATGAAGGAAGTCAGCGTCGATGAGCTGCGTCGTCGGCTTGATGCGGGGGAGGACTTGGTGGTCCTTGACGTACGTGAGCCCGACGAGGTCGCGCGCACGGCGATCCCCGGCTCAGTCAACATCCCGCTGGGGCAGGTGGTCGACCGGATGGGAGAGCTCGATGCGGCCCGGCCCACCGCGGTGATCTGCGCCGGCGGAGTGCGCTCCGCCAAGGCGGTCGAGGCCCTGATTGCTGCCGGCTACGCCGGCGAGCTGGTCAACGTCAGTGGCGGCATGAAGGCGTGGCTGGGCCAGTAACCCGGTGGACGACCTCCCGGAACGGCCTCGGACTCACCGGTTCGGGGCCGTCCCGCATGTTTCAGCCTTGCCTCCGTGAACGCCTGAGCAGCTCTGCGACCGTGCGCAGGACACCGTCGTCGGTATTGGAGGGTGCCGTGTAGGCCGCTGCGGCATGGATGCCGGGGTGGGCGTTGCGCATGGCGAAGCCCAGGTCCGCGTGCTCGTAGAGATCCAGGTCGTTGAGGTAGTCGCCGAAGACGGCCGTCTGCTCCGGAAGGATCCCGAGCCTGACCTGAAGCGCCGCCAGGGCGCGCCCTTTCGAGGCCCGAGCCGACATCATGTCCGTCCAGTGCATCCCGGAGACGACGGTCTGCACGTGCGGGACCGCTGCGGTCAGTGCCTGGGAACTACCGTTCTCGACGTCGTCGAAGTCGAAGACCGCGACCTTGAGCACCTCGTCCAGCGGGATGGAGGAGAGGTCTTCGACGATCTCCAGTGCCTCGTAGTACAACCTGGTCTGTTCCAGGAAGGCCGCATCGGAGCGCTCGATGTAGGCGCAGTGCTTGCAGGCCACAACAGCGCCGACGTCGTAACCGGAGCTGGCCAGGTGACGGGTCGTGGTGATGGCGGCCTCGGCATCCCGGGCACTGATGGTGTTGAATGAATCTCCTCACTGCCATGGACGACGAAGGAGCCGTTCTCAGCGATGAGTGGTGAGTCGTCAACAGCGGCTCCCAGGACTGCACGCAGGTTGGCCAGCTGCCTGCCCGAGGCGGGGGCGAAGACGACGCCGGCGTCTCGCATGTCCGCCACTGCCTCGATCAGCCCGGTGGGAACGCGCCCCTGACCATCAATGAGGGTTCCATCCATGTCGGTGACGACGAGGCGTAGATCGATCTCCGCGGGCAGCGGCGCGAGGAGCTCTGGCTCAAGGGGAAGACGCTTCACGGTCTCATCCTCTCAAGGATGACGCCTCGTTGGGGGTAACGGCGGCAGAGCAGTACCGAAGTAAAGACGGGCGCTTGCTGGTCCACACCGATCAGTGGACCAACAGGCGCCCGTCAGAGAAACGGCTCGCGTTCTCTCGGAGCCTTCAGCTCAGTCAGCTGGCCTGGCGGCGACGCATGACGAGGAAGGCACCGGTGCCGAGCAGGCCGGCGGCGGCGACTGCGACGGCGATGCTCGGACCAGTCGTGGCCAGCGCGGACTTCGTCGGGGTGGTGCGAGGAGCCGCGACCGCGGGAGTCGAGGACGGCTTGGCCGGGGTGCCGGTGGCCGTGACGGTCTCAGTGGTGGCCTTGGTGGTCGTGGTGGCCGGAGCGGACGGCGTCGGGGTGGCCGCGGGGGCGGTGGTCTGCGTCGGTCGGAGGGAGCGACCGGAGCCGCAGGAGTCGTCTCAGTGGTCGGCGTCGACGACGTGGTCTCCGGGGTCGGCTGCGGGGCCGGGGTGTCCGACGGAGGGGTGTCGTTCGTCGTCGTCGTGGTGTTGGTGGTCGTCGTCGTGGTGTTGCTGGTCGTGCTGGTCGTCTGGGTCAGCGTCGTGTTGCTGACGTTGTAGGCGGCGAAGTTCTGAGTGGCGTACCACTTGCCGTCCGAGGTCTGGGCGAATCCGATGCCGATGGAGTTGACGTTCGGGTCCGTCATGTTCTTGTAGTGGCCGGGGGAGTTGAGCCACTGGTCGAAGATCAGCGCGCCGGTGTCGCCACCCGCGGTACGCCAGGCCACGTTCTCAGAGCCGGTGGTCCAGCCCGCCGGGTAGGCCGACGTGAAGTCGGGGCGGTGGCTCATGTTGTTGGCGGCCGCCTGCTGCTCGGACCAGTCCTGTGCGACGGCGTCGAGCTCCTGGTACCGGGTCACGGGCTGAAGGCCCATGCTGCTGCGCAGCTCGTTGACCTTGTTCAGGACGGTGTTGGCGTACTGGGACCCTTCCGTGGTCACCTGGGCGGAAACCGCGGCGGCAGCGGCCGGTGCCCCCTGAGGAGCGGCCGGAGCGGCCGGAGCGGCCAGTGCGGCAGAGGAGGCGGTCAGCGGCACGACGGTGAGCGCAGCTGCGGCGATGACGCGCTTGATGTTCATGTGTCGTTCTCTCTGATCGGGAATGTGAGAACACAGTCTGATTTGCGCAACCGGCTATGAGCCGATGCGCAGGATGCTGTGAGACACCCTTGTTGTCGGTGTTCACTCAACCACAGTCGCGCCAGCCATGCATGTTATTAGGCTGTGACTTTTCTGACCGAATTCATCGTGCGGCTGAATCGGGTGGTCGACTGCATGAGGGTAGTTCTTTCGTCTTGAGATGCCGATGAAAAAGTGGGTGACAGGGATGGCTGGGGAGGTGGAGTGATGCCGTCATTGCAACGTTTACTGGATCGTGATTAAAGGGTCGGTAGATTGTCGCAGAGCGATCGAAATCTAAATAGACCTCATGGTTGTTATAGAGGGTGCAAATGTGACTGGTGTTGATAAGGGTAATGTCGGAGGAAATGTGAGCGTCTGCTGCAAAGTGCTGTCACCGAAAAATCCGCACCCTCTTGAGGGTGCGGATCTTTGCGCTGGTCGGGCTGGCGGGATTTGAACCCACGACCCCTTGACCCCCAGTCAAGTGCGCTACCAAACTGCGCCACAGCCCGTTGGCTCGCGGCAGAGGGCCGCTTGCAACGAGCAGAACCTTAACCCATGGGACGGCTCCTTCAGAAATCTGCTGGCGGTGAGGCCGCTCACCCCCAGAGCATCAGAAGCGGTCGTCCTGATGGCGCCCTCCTCCCATGAGGGCGTCGAGCTGACGTCGTTCCTTCTTCGTGGGCCGTCCCGCACCGCGATCTCGGATGACGGCGGCCGGCGCATCCAGAGGAGACGGGCGAGGGGGAGAGGAGTCGATGTACGCGGTGCGGGCGATGGGCGCCCCCACCCGTTTTGGTGAGGATCCGAGTGACGGTCAGCAGCCGGTCGAACCCATCGACGCGGTAGCGGACCTCGTCTCCCACCGAGACGTGCTGGGCGGGCTTGGCGGTCTCTCCGTTGACACGCACGTGCCCTGCCTTGCAAGCGCTCGTCGCGGCCGAGCGGGACTTGATCTGCCGCACGCTCCACAGCCAGACGTCGATGCGAGCCGACGCCGGGGCACTTGGGGTGCTGTTGCCGCCGGGCATGGAACCAGGATGAGCTGCCATGACGGCATCCTAGGCAAGAGGCTCAGTAGCGGGACATGGAACGGCTTCGACGCCGTGAAGCTCTACGCCCTCGGCGACGGCCTCGAAGGATGAGCCCCCACCCCAGCACCAGGGCGCCGAAGGCCGTGAGCGCGGAGTAGCCAGGGCTGCGCCAGACAACGGAGCCGATCTCCTTGGCGGTGCGAGTGGCCTGTTCCGGGAGGGACACGGTCCCGTCCCCACCGGCGAGACAGCTGTTCAGGGTGGTGTTCAGTGCCTCCTTATCGGCCTGGGGCAGACCGAGCCGGTAGGCGGCTGCCACTGAGACGAAACGACGCGCGTAGGTGCAGCGGTAGGAGGTGTTGGCCGGCCACCAGCCGCCTGGGCCGGTGGGTCGCCAGCTGCCCGGTCTCGGTGGAACCAACGGGACAGCTCGCCGGGCCGCAGGCGCCCTTGGCCTGGTTGGCCTCGCCCTCAACGGCGACGAGATTCAGCGGGTCGTTGGCCACCAGCAGCCGGGTGCGCTCATCCCACTGCCAGGCTCCGTGGGCGTAGAGGTAGTTCAGCGGCACCACATGGTCGATCTGGACGGCCGCTGAGGTCTCCTGACCACGTGTGAAGGTGATCCTTCTGCCGGTGTAGGGATCCTGAAGCGCACCTGCCCAGACGGTGGCGTCCGGGCACACGCCCGCACCCTGGCCACGTCCTTCCTCACGAGGCTGTACGCCGTCGGCACGCGAGAAGTCGGCGTCTGTCAGGTCCCGGGCCAGGATCTCGTTACGAGTGTCGCATCCGTCACCGTCGACATCGGTCCACGCCTCGCCGAACCAGCCGGTGCGGGAGCCTCCCTCCGCCCAGGACCGGGCGGCCGGAGCGTCCTCAGGCAGTTCCGAAAGCGCCTCAAGAGAGGCGCTCGGGGACAGGATGAAGTCTCCTCTGCGGTCCCAGGGCGCCTCGTGGAGGGCGGCGAGCTCAGTGGCCGCGGACTTCTGGGAGGGGGCCGGCGAGGTCTCGTCAGCGTGGACGGGAAGAGCTGCCGTCATCCCCGACGTACTGAGCGCGCCGAGCACCGAGAGGCGCGCCAGGATCCGGCCGGAAGCGTTCATGGGGCTACGGTAGCCTCACCCACCGACAGGGAATCTCCGAGCTCGTCGGCCCGCAGTACGCCGGCAGGTCGACCGAATCGGGACTCAAGCAGTCATCAGAGCGTTGGCCGACTCATCCAGGTACCAGGTGGTCTGCTCTCCCCGGCAGCACGAGGCTGGCGCCTTGAGTACATCGGGGGTACCCAGCCCCAGGCGTACCGCCTCGGCCTTGCCCTCACCGCCGGCCACGACCATGACTCGGCCGGCGCGCTGCAGCGCCTCGAAGGTCAGGGAGTAGCGCTCGGGAGGCGGCTTGGGCGAGTTGCGCACTGCCACAGCAGGGACTCCCACTGCAAGTGCGGCCGGGTGCCCGGGAAGCAGCGAGCAGACGTGGGCGTCAGGTCCCAGCCCCACGTGGACGACATCGAATCCGCCGTGAGGCAGTCCCGCCGACTCGAGCTCATGGACCATGCGGGCCGTCGCCTCATCCAGGCCACCGACCTCGTTCGGAGCGAGCCAGCCGGTGAGTCTGAGACTCCCTGATGCCTGCGGCGATGAGGGGCGTGGCCAGCAGATCGTTACGCTCCGGGGTCGCCCACGGGTACGAAGCGCTCGTCACCGAACCACAGGTGGATGGCGCGACGCACCGGTTCGGGCTGGGCGACGATGAGCGGCGCGAGGGCCTCAGCCAGTGCCATCCCGCCGGAACCGCCTGTCAGTGCCAGATGGGCGACTCCCCGGGCCGCCACCGCCCTCGGCCAGGATCCGCATGGTGTCCTCGCAGGCCCTTCGAGCGGCGTCGCTCAGTGTTGGAACCACGACGACAGCTGGTGTCGCAGCCGCAGCCGCGGCCGACTGGATCTCAGCGATGACCTGGGCGTCGGGTGTGCGGTTGTCAGCCATTCACGGGCTCCTCGAGCAGTGTGGCCAAGACCTCCTGGTAGACGAGATCGGGGGTGAGCCGGCGCAGCTCCTCATTGAGAGTGCTGATCGGTTCTCGTCGCGCCATCGTCACCACCTGGGGCTCGGGGGATCCGGGGCGCGTGATCGTGACCCGCTCCAGATCATGGCGAGCGATGATGATCTCACCGTCGTCGGTTCTGGCGGTGATGGAGGAGATGCCCTTGAAGTCCTCCTCATCGACTCGCATGACCGGCACGTCCAGCCGCAGCCGCAGCCAGGCGATCATGAGTGAGAGCGAGGAGTTTCTCGGCTCTCCGGCCACCACTACCTCCCGCAGGCTGCCTGCGCGCAGTAGCGGGTCCAGGGTGGAGGCCACCATGGCGCGCCACAGAGTGATCCTGGTCCAGGCCAGGTCGATGTCACCTCGCACGCTCACCGGTGCCAGCTCCCGCAACGCCCTGGCCGGGAAGTCCTGCGCGGGAGTGTTGGTGATGCGCGTGGAGCCCAGGCGGCCCAAGGGGTCCTGCGAGGGGACCTCGGGGACGGTCGTCGGCCACCACACGACCACCGGGGCATCCGGCAGGAGGAAGGGGACCACCAGTGTGTCGGTGTGCAGAGCGGCCTCGTCCCAAGGCCGCAGGACCAGTGTCTCGCCGGCACCGGCGTCGTGACCGACACGGATCTCGGCGTCCAGGTGCCCTCCGGCCTGGGCCGAGACGTGTCCGTCGCGGCTGCGTGGGAGTCACTCGGCCGAGTGTCCTCCTCAGGTGGTTTGACGACGGCGATGATGCGGCTGGGGATGATCCCGGCTGGCACCGTGCGCGGCGCACAGCGCATCCTCCAGTCCCTTCTCGTCGGTGGAGATCACGAGCGTCAGCACCCGGGAGGAGCCGGAGGTCCCCTCGTGCTCCACCAGCCGGGAGACGATCCGGGAGGTGGTCGTCGCGGTCAGTGTGGTGATCATGAGCGCCTCCAGGTGCGGCCGTCGCGGGCAAGGAGTTCGTGGGCACTGGCCGGCCCCCAGGAGCCGGGGCGATAGCCCTCAGGGCTCCCACCGGCGCTCCAGTGCTCGATGACGGGATCCAGGATGCGCCAGGACAGGTCGACCTCGCGCTGGTGGGGGAACAGTGGGGCGTCGCCCAGGAGCGCATCGAGGATGAGGCGCTCGTAGGCCTCCGGCGACTCCTCGTTGAAGGTGGCTCCGTAGCCGAAGTCCATGGAGACGTCGCGCAGCTCCATCTGGGTTCCGGGCACCTTGGACGCCAGCCGCAGCGTGATGCCCTCATCAGGCTGGATCCGCAGCACGATCGTGTTGGCCCCCACGGCCGTGGTGGCAGCCGACTCGAACGGCAGGAACGGCGGCTGCTTGAAAACGACGGCGACCTCAGTGACCCGGCGGGCCAGGCGCTTACCGGCGCGCAGGTAGAACGGCACGCTGGCCCAGCGGCGGTTGGCGATCTCCAGGCGCAGGGCGGCGAAGGTCTCGGTGCGGGAGTCGGCGGCGACGCCGTCCTCCTCCAGGTAGCCCCGCACCGGCAGCCCTCCCTGGAAGCCGGCGTCGTAACGGCCCCGGGCAGTGGTGAGGTCCAGGTCCAGGACTCCGTCGCGCTCCAGGCGCACGCAGTTGAGCACCTTCTCCTTCTCCAGGCGCACCGCGGCCGCCTCCATGCTGGTGGGCTCCTCCATGGCCGTCAGTGCCAGGAGCTGGAGCAGGTGGTTCTGGATGACGTCGCGCGCCGAGCCGATGGTGTCGTAGTAGCCGGCCCGGGTTCCGATACCGATGTCCTCGGCCATCGTGATCTGGACGTGGTCGACGTAGCGCTGGTTCCACAGCGGCTCGAACATCGTGTTGGCGAATCTCAGCGCCAGGATGTTCTGCACCGTCTCCTTGCCCAGGTAGTGGTCGACCCGGAAGACGTCGTCGGGACGCACGATGCGTCCCACGAGGGCGTCGAGCTCTCGGGCGCTGGAGCGGTTGTGCCCGAAGGGCTTCTCGATGACGACGCGGCGCCAGGAGTCGGCCGACTCCTCTACGAGCCCGGAGCGGGCGATGCGCTCAGTCACGGCCGGGAACCATCCCGGGGGGATCGACAGGTAGAAGGCGCGGTTGCCGCGCGTGCCCCGGGTGGCGTCAAGGTCATCCACCACCCGAGTGAGCTGGTCGTAGGCGGCGTCGTCCTCGAAGGAGCTGAACTCCACGAAGCGCATCCCCGCTGCCAGCTGCTCCCAGATGGCGGGACGCCACGGGGTGCGGGCACCCGCCCGAGCCGATTCCTCCACGTAGCCGCGCAGGTCGTCGTCGGACCAGGAGCGTCGGCCGACGCCCACCAGGGAGAAGCTGGGGGAGAGCAGGCCGCGGTTGGCCAGGTCGTAGATGGCGGGCAGGAGCTTGTGGCGGGCCAGATCACCAGTGATGCCGAACATCACCAGAACGCAGGGGTCCGCGATACGCGGAAGGCGAAGGTCGCGGGCGTCGAGAAGCGGGTTGGCCGCCCGCGTGGGTCTCGACGACGGAAACGGAGTCGCAGAGTCGGAGCTGGACACGTCAGCCTTTCTGAGGATCGACGAACGGCGGACCAGGCGTCACCAGCGGGCCGTCGGCGCACTGCGGCGATCTGACTAGAGACGGTGACGTGTCCGGTCAGGGGCCGCCGCACCGGCTCGAGGAACCGTACTGGCCGCACACGTCACTCTAGCGCCCCCGGGGAGCGGCTGCACCCGGCAGGGACAGGCATACCGTGAGCCGTCACACGTCATTCGGGGCACGTCTGAACCACGGACGCTCCTCGTGCACGAGGGCTGGACGCGATAGGGTCGCCGAGGTTGACAGGTACCGGTGGGTACTCGTCGGCGTCGTGAACCGGACAGACCGACACGCTGTTGTCGGTCTCGTAGAGCGCAGCCAGTATCGTCCGCCACCAAGGCTTGGAACCGCAGCGCCGTCATAGGAGCTGCGGCACAGGAAAGGACTTCCATGAGCAGCTTCATCCCCGCACCGGCCACAGCCGACCTCGGTGTCTTCGGGCTGGGGGTGATGGGAGCGAACCTGGCCCGTAACCTGGCTCGTCATGGTCACGCGGTCGCCGTCTTCAACCGCACGCTGGCCCGCACCGAGAGGCTCATCGAACGCTACGGCTCCGAGGGCGACTTCGTGCCCGCAGCCGACCTGAAGGACTTTGTGGCCTCGCTGCGCACGCCCCGCGTGGCCATCATCATGGTCCAGGCCGGAGCGGCCACCGAGGCGGTCATCGAGGAGCTCGCCGCCCTCATGGAGCCCGGTGACATCATCGTCGATGCCGGCAACACGCTCTACACCGACACCCGGCGCCGTGAGGTCTCCCTGCGTGAGCGCGGGCTGCACTTCGTGGGCATGGGTGTCTCCGGCGGCGAGGAGGGGGCGCTGAACGGCCCGTCGATCATGCCCGGCGGCACCGCCGAGTCCTACGACCGCCTGGGGCCGATGCTGGAATCCATCTCCGCCCACGTGGACGGCACGCCGTGCTGCACCCACGTCGGTCCCGACGGCGCCGGCCACTTCGTCAAGATGGTCCACAACGGCATCGAGTACGCCGACATGCAGCTCATCGCCGAGGCCTACGACCTGCTGCGCCACGTCGGCGGGTTCACCGTGGAGGAGATCGCCGAGGTCTTCCGCTCCTGGAAGGACTCCGAGCTCGACTCCTACCTCATCGACATCACCACCGAGGTCCTGTCCCACACCGATGCGGCCACCGGTGAGGCCTTCGTCGATGTCGTCGTCGACGCGGCCGGCCAGAAGGGCACCGGCGTGTGGACCACCCAGACGGCCCTCGAGCTGGGAGTGGCCGTGCCCGCCATCGCCGAGGCCACCTTCGCACGCGCGGTCTCCTCCTCCAGCGCGGCGCGGGCCGCGGTCCAGGCCGCCGATATCGCTCCGGGGACCACGCAGGCGACCCTGACCGATCCCGAGGAGCGACGCGCCTTCGTCGACGCCGTCAAGCAGGCCCTCTACGGCTCCAAGATCGCCGCCTACGCCCAGGGCTTCGATGAGATCGCCACCGCCTCCAAGCAGTTCGACTGGAACATCGACCTGGGCGCCATGGCCCGCATCTGGCGAGGCGGCTGCATCATCCGTGCCCGCTTCCTGGATGACATCACCCGCGCTTACGACGAGAACCCGGCTCTGGCCAGTCTGCTCACGGCGCCGGTCTTCGCCTCCTCCCTGGCGAGGGTGCTGCCCGCCTGGCGCCAGGTCGTGGCCACCTCCGCCACCACCGGTGTCCCCGCCCCGGCCTTCGCCTCCTCCCTGGCCTACGTCGACCAGCTGCGCTCACGGCGCCTGCCGGCCGCCCTCATCCAGGGACAGCGAGACTTCTTCGGCTCGCACACCTACCACCGCACCGACGACGTCGAGGGCGTCTACCACACCCTGTGGGCCACGCCCGAGCGCACCGAGGAGAAGTGGGACTGAGATCTGACGAGGCCTGGTACCCACCTTGTACCAGGCTCGCTGAGGTCTCGGCCGCGACCGCATGCCGCTAGATTTTGCCGCATGACGACCACCGCGCCCGCCCGCTCCGACAGCCCCACGAACCTGCGTCACGAGGAGGCCGCCTGGCGATCCTCCGTGTGCCAGGTGCCCTCCGCCCACGTGGCTGTCGACGTCACCGGGGCCACCGACCGTCACGAGGCCGCCTTCAGCGTGCGTTGCCTGATGCGGGCTGGACATCAGGCAACGCGCCGAAGGACTCTGGGTGGACTTCGTGGGGCAGACGGTCGACTCCCTCAGCGTCGATGGGCAACCCGCCCCGGTGACCTGGGACGGGGCCCGTATCGAGCTGCCCGTCCTCGACCCGGGCGAGCACACGGTGGAGATCGCGGCGCGCGGCCTCTACTCCAACTCGGGTCAGGGGCTGCACCGCTTCCACGACCCGGTCGACGGCGCCACCTACCTCTACACCCACTTCGAGCCCTCCGACGCGCGCCGGGCCTGGCCGGTCATGGAGCAGCCGGACATCAAGACCCGCTTCTCGCTGGAGGTCACGCACCCCCGCGGCTGGACGGTCATGTCCAACACGCGGCCGGCAAGCAGGCGCATCGAGCCGCCCTGCCCCGACCGGCACCGACTCCGGCTGTGAGACGACGTCCTTCGCCGCCTCCAGGCCCCCTGCCCAGCTACCTCACCGCACTGGCGGCCGGTCCCCTGGCACCGAGTGACCGGGCAATGGACGTCTCCCGAGCCGTCCGGGCCTGACGATCCCGCTGTCCTGGTCCTGCCGCGCCAGCCTGGCTGAGCACCTCGATGCCGCCGAGCTCCTCGACCTGACCCGCGCCGGCCTGGACCTCTACGACCGGGCCTACGCCTACGGCTTCCCCTGGGACTCCTACGACAGCGTGCTCGTCCCGGAGTACAACCTCGGAGCCTATGGAGAACCCGGGCTGCGTCACCTTCAACGAGGAGCTCTACCTCTTCAGGGGACCGGTCACCCGCTCCCAGAGGGCCGGACGCGCCAACACGATCCTCCACGAGATGTGTCACATGTGGTTCGGTGACCTCGTGACCCCCACGTGGTGGGAGGACACCTGGCTCAAGGAGTCCTTCGCCGATCATCAGGGCACCTGGGCCGAGGCCGAAGCGGCCGGCTACACCGAGGCCTGGGTGAGCTTCGCCTCCACCCGTAAGGCCTGGGCCTACCTGGAGGACTCCCGGCCGGCCACCACCCACCCCATCGTCGCGCAGGTCGACGACGTCGAGGCCGCCCGGCAGGCCTTCGACGGCATCACCTACGCCAAGGGCGCCGCCGTCCTCAAGCAGCTCGTCGCCCACGTCGGCCAGGAGGCCTTCTTCAAGGCCGCGGGGCTCCTCTTCGAGCGCAGGGCCTACGGCAACGCCTCCCTGGACGACTTCCTGCGCGTGCTCTCCCAGGTCTCGGGCCGTGACATGCACGACTGGGCCCGCGCCTGGCTCCACACCGCAGGCCCCTCGGTCATCACCGACGAGCTGGCCGTTCAGGAGGGGCGGATCGCCTCCCTGACCCTGCAGGCAGGAGGGACCGACCCGGTGACCGGGCAGAGCGTCCTGCGTCCGCACACGCTCGTGGTCGGTTTGTACTCCTTCGACGGGGATGGGGCGCTGGTACGCACCCACCGGCTGCCGGTGGTCCTGGAGGCCGGGAGCCTCGACGTCGTCGAGGCCGTGGGGCTGCCCGCTCCCGATCTCGTCATCGTCAACGACGAGGACCTCACCTACGCCGTCGTGCGGCCCGACGACACTTCGCTGTCCTGTCTGGCCGCTTCGCTCGGAGCCCTGCGCGATCCCATGGCGCGGTCCTTGACCTGGTCGATGCTGCACAACCTGGTGCGTGATGCTCGCATCGATGCGGCGCTGTTCGTTCAGGCCGTCCTGGCGCACGCCGACGACGACACCGAGCCAAGCACCCTGACCGTCCTGCTGAACCAGGCGCTACGAGTCACGAGCAGGTATGCCGGCCCGCACACGCGGCGCGCGCTTCTGGAGCGCCTCGTGGCCGATGACTCGACCGAGCCCTCGAAGATGACGGACCCGGCTTTCCTGCACGGCGGGTGGGGCAGGCTCCGCGCTGCCGCGCCGGGCTCCGACGCCCAGATCGTCCGGGCCCGTGCCTGGCTGGAGGCTGCAGGGCAGGCGCGGCTGCTCGGTGAGGCGGGCAGCGCTCAGGCGGCTGCTCGTGCACGGGAGATACTGGACGGGGCTCTTCCCGGACTGGAGCTGGACGCCGACATGCGATGGCGGGCCCTGACCGCCTTGGCGCAACTGGATGCCGTCAGTGCCGACGAGCTCGAGGCGCAGCGGAAGGCGGACCCGACGGCCAGCGGCATCACCCATCACCTGCAGGCCTCCAGCTCGATGCCCCGCCAGGACCTTAAGGCCGAGGTCTTCGACAGGCTCCTGGGCGACACCGCTTTGAGCAACGACCACATCGACGCCCTCGTGGCGGGTTTCGCCGTCGACGCCCACCGGGAGCTGACCGGGGCATTCACCGGCCGCTACCTCCAGGAGCTCCAAGGGCTGTGGGGTGCGCGCGGCCAGGAGATCGCCACCCGGTTAGTCGTCGGGCTCTTCCCCGCCTGCGGGGACGAAGCGGACGTCCAGGCGGTCGAGGACTGGCTCGCGACGCACCCCGAGGCGCCGTCGGCTCTGCGCAGGCTCGTCCTCAAGAGTCTTGACGACCTGCGGCGTGCTCTGACCGCTCGACGCACTGGTTCAGAGGATCTCTGAGGGCTCAGACCATCTCCGTGCCTGTGAGACCTTTGTCCTAGCCTGACCAACATCAATGCGGAGCCGTGACCTCATTGAGACCCTCAAGTGGTGCTCCCGGTCTTCTCGAGGGCATTGCTGTGGACCTGCAGCCGTAGGCTCGTGGCCAATCATGAGTGGTCGCGTCGTGGTGTTGACTCGACGGCGCTGCAACGAACGGTATGGTGGTCCCTGAGGCGGCGCACCGGGCGCCGCAACGAACCGAGGGGCAGGAATAATGTCGAGCAGTCCGATCGAGCAGGATCCCTCCTCCACACAGACCTTCGGGGTCGTCGACGTCGCCAGCTCAGTGGACTCCCCGGTGGTGGGACTGAGTCAGCAGGACGCCGCTGCAATCGCTGCCCTGCCGTCGGGAACGGCGCTTCTCCTCGTCCACCACGGACCGACCACTGGTGCGCGGTTCCTCCTGGATGCTGAGGAGACCACCGTGGGGCGCCACCCCCGTGCCGACATCTTCCTCGACGACGTCACCGTCTCCAGGAAGCACGCGGTCTTCTCGTCTCTGCCCGATGGCGGGTACGGCGTGCGTGACTCCGGTTCGCTCAACGGGACATACGTCAATCGCACGCGCGTTGAGCAGGTGGCTCTTCGCTCCGGTGATGAGGTCCAGATCGGCAAGTACCGGATGACCTACCACCCCGGCCCCCAGAGCGGAGCCGCGTCTCGGTGAGCGCTGCAACCGCACGAAGCAAGAAGAGAGACGCCCCCTCCTCCTTGCTTGAGGCCTCTGAGTGCCCGGCAGGCGAGACCTGGCCCCGCGGCATCTCTCGAGAGCCTGTGATGAAGATCGGGCAGGTGGTGGATCTCCTCAAGGTGGAGTTCCCTGCCCTGTCGATCTCCCAAGGTTCGTTATCTCGAGGGTGAGGGGCTCATCAGTCCTCACCGTGTCGGTAACGGGTACCGTCGCTACTCGCAGGCGGACCTGGAGCGTCTGCGCTATGCCTTGGCGGTGCAGCGCGACGAGTACCTCCCGTTGCACGTCATCCGTGACCGTCTGGCGCGGCTGGATGCTGACGTCGAGGCCCCCGCTCCACAGCCCGTGGCCAGGGTGGTTGCCCGAGACGGACAGATCGTCGACGACGGTCCCATGGATCTGGAGGCACTCCTGGCCCACTCTGGCGCCAGCGAGTCACAGATTGAGGAGCTCGTCGCCGTCGGACTCATCAGTCCCGATGTTCGTGGGCGCTACAGCCAGCAGAACCTTAGGACCGTGCGCCTGGCCATGGAGATCACCCGCAAGGGAGTGCCTCTGCGCAACCTGCGCGCAGTACGCGCCTCAGCCGAGCGGGAGGCGGATACGATCGACCAGGCAGTGGCTCCGCGTCGGTCGCGGTCGCGCAGCGCTGGTGAGGAGACGGCCCGGGAGCTGGCCGAGCTCGTTGCGGACCTGCACACGATTCTGCTGCGTCGCGCCGTTGAGGCTCTGGGCTGAAGGCGGCGTGCACGACCGATGGGTGGCCACCTGGCCAGGCCGGGTGCGTCGACGAAGGTCAACGTGCATCGGTTGCGCGTTCCCGGGACAGGGCTGACTACCTCCCGTAGGGTTGGAACGTGCCCTTGATGCAATTGGTGGGTGTCAGATCCACCGATCCTGATGACGGCTTGGTCGCCGTCCTCGTGGAGGACGGCGGACCGACGATGCTGGCCATTCCGGTGACGGCGCACGAGGGACTGGTGCTTCAGGCTCATGGCTCGCACCGCTCACCCTCATGGCCCAGGCTCCTCGATGATCGTCGTCGAGGCGCTGGGCGGTCGCATCGGGCGCACTGAGCTCGACGTCGACGATGACGCGCGTATCGTCGCCAGGCTCGTCGTTGAGACTCCCGCCCGCGCCAGCGGGGTGACGACGGTTGCCTGCACTCCTGGAGAGGGACTGCTCCTGAGCGGATACCACCGGCTCCCGGTGCACGCCAGCAGCTCGCTGACGCGTCTGAGGTCCGTGGACCTCAGTGATGACCAGGGAGCGGAGAGGCTGGAGAAGTGGCAGCACATGTTGTCGCAGACCGATCGACTGGATGACGACGACACGCGGGACTGATGTGACTCGTGTGACTCATGTTGTAATCTACGTCACTTGCTGTTGGTGCAGTGCTGGCAGAGAACTGGCTTCATCGCAGGGAATAGTCGACGCTGGGATGAAGACTGTTGACCTCAGCTAGAGATTCATGCCTGACGGCACACCGAGATGGGGCGTGCCCTTCGTTGAGCATCGCCTCAAGTGGCCCTATCGTGGAGCCGTGGCCGCACGAGGCGGGCCGCCGCACCTGTTTCGGGTGCGTGTTCTTCCGGCGACAGGAGCAGGTCGTGAGCATGAATGAAGCCAGTGCGATAGCAAGGCCTCAGCGTACTCAGGGCATGCTGTTCGGCGACCCGCTGCCCCAGCTCGATGCCGATTCTGGCTACCGCGGACCGGTGGCCTGCCGAGCCGCCGGCATCACGTATCGCCAGCTCGACTACTGGGCGCGTACCGGGCTGGTCGAGCCGTCGATTCGAAGCGCCAAGGGATCGGGCTCCCAGCGGCTCTACTCCTTCCGCGACATCCTGGTTCTCAAGGTCGTCAAGCGCCTTCTGGACACTGGGGTCTCGCTCCAGCAGATCCGCACGGCCGTCAGCGCCCTGCACTCCCGCGGTGTCGAGGACCTGGCCTCCATCACCCTCATGAGTGACGGCGCCTCGGTCTACGAGTGCACCTCGGCCGACGAGGTCGTCGACCTGGTCGCCGGCGGCCAGGGCGTCTTCGGCATCGCCGTGGGGCGGGTGTGGCACGAGGTCGAGGGAGCGCTGGCGGACCTCCCCGTCGATCACGCTCAGGCCCTCGGAACTCCTCTGGTTGAGGACGAGCTGGCCAAGCGTCGCGCCGCCAAGCGGCAGCAGGCCATCTGAGCGTCTTGGGGCGAGTACCATCAGACCGCTTGTTCGCTGAGGCTGGAACCGTGGAGACGGTTCCAGCCTTCAACGTATTCTGGCCGAGTTGATCCGATTCATGACAAGGCGAGTGTCGCCGCGGTGCAGCTTCCGGCGGCGCTCTCACGCCAGGAGGCAAGATGACTGGAGCGCCCACCCGTACCCTGGCCGACCTGAGGATCAGCCCCATTGGGCTGGGAGGCAACGTCTTCGGCTGGACGGCCGATGAGGCGACCTCCTTCCAGGTGCTGGACGCCTACCTGGACGGCGGCGGGAACCTCATCGACACTGCTGATGGATACTCCTACTGGGCTCCGGGGAACTCAGGAGGGGAGTCGGAGACCGTGATCGGTGCCTGGCTCGCCTCGCGTCCTGTCCGTGAGCGCGTGGTTCTGGCCACGAAGGTCTCCACCAAACCAGACCGTCCGGGGCTGAGTGCGGATAACATCCGCCGGGCGCTGGAGGAGTCGCTGTCGCGGCTGCGTACCGACGTCATTGATATCTACTACGCCCACTTCGACGATGAGTCTACTCCGTTGGAGGAGACCGTCGGCGCCTTCGAAGAGGCCCGACTCGCCGGCAGGATCCGGCACGTGGGGCTGTCCAACTACACGCCTGAGCGCATCCGGCAGTGGTTCGCCATCGCTGACGCACACGGGTACGCACGGCCCGTCGTCCTTCAGCCCCACTACAACCTTCTCCACCGAGACGACGTTGAAGGCTCGGGTGCCAGGGGTCAGGTGGCGGCCGAGCTCGGTATGGGGCTCATGCCCTACTTTCGCCCTGGCCGCCGGTTTTCTCACGGGGAAGTACCGTCGGGACGAGGCAATCAGTGGCGACAGGGCTGGAATGGTTGCCGACTACCAGCGGCCCGAGTGCTATGACGTCGTTGAGACTGTCGCCAGTGTGGCGGCGGATCACGGGGTGGAGCCGGCAGCCGTGGCGCTGGCCTGGCTGCGTGATCGTCCCGGTGTCACTGCTCCGTTGGCCTCGGCACGCAACCTGAGCCAGCTGCGGCCGATCGTGGAGGCGCTGACCCTCGAGATCAGTGACGAGGAGACCCGGGCTCTCACCCGGGTCTCCGATGCCGCGCGCGCCTGACCCGCTGCGGGGTCGGCCGGCACTTACAGGGTGCGCCTGCCCAGAACGTAACGGCGGCTGTATCCGTCGGTGAGGTCGGTGATGGTGACGCGAACCAGGCCGGCCTCATCGACGCGGTAGTGCTCCTGAATCCGCGGACCGTGATCGCGCCGCTCCACCGAGTGGGTCCTCAGCTCCTCGTCGTCGACGTCCCGCAGTGAGGCCTCGAAGGGGAAGACGATGTCCTGGTAGGGGGCGATCTCGCCGCGGGGCTCACCGCCCTCGTCGACACCGGCGCACTCCACGAAGCGGTACCAGCCGATGTTGTGCGCCGCATCGTACTCGCGGGTCAGCACCGTGCCTTCCCGGCCCCCGGGCGAGGCCTGGACGGACTCGGGGCTCAGGATCGCGTCGAAGGTGAGACGGTGGCCGCCGTCGGCCTCGCGGAAGACGCCGAAACCCCGGGAGAGCCGGTCGGTGAGGTCGTAGTCGCTGGTGCGGTCCGCCGCGATCGCCAGGCCGATGGCGGTGGAGGCCCCGGGGTAGGGGGAGCGGTGAACCCGACGACCGAAGCGCTCCCGCAGGAGCCTGGGAACCAGGGGAAGACCGGAGGCGCCGCCGACCAGGTAGACGCCGGCGATGTCGGTCAGGTCCGGGCTCCCGTCGTCCATCCTGCCGACCAGAGGGGCCATCGTGGCCAAGGACCGCTCAATGAGCGGTGTGCAGGTCCGTGTACAGGTCGGACACAGGCAGGACGACGTCCTGGCCTCTGAGGATGACGAGCACCCGACGGCTCTGAGGGAGTGAGGTGCTCCTGGCGTCGCGGCACTGGTCCAGCAGGTCGTCGAGCTCGGTGGCGGAGAGGTCCTCCTCGGTGATGCCCGCCCGGCTGAGGGCCATCGTGGCCATGAGCAGATCGACGTCGTCCCCGCCGAGGTCTCCCAGCCCGTGAGAGGCCAGCACCTCGTGAGACGTGCCGACGACGTCGACCAGTGAGGTGTCGAAGGTGCCGCCGCCCAGGTCGTAGACCAGGACCCGGGTCCGCCTGGAGGAGACGGTGGTCGCCTTGCGGTGCGTGTACTCGAAGCCGGCTGCACTGGGCTCGTTGAGCATCGCGGCGACACGGAAGCCGGCCTGCTGGAAGGCCTCAAGACTCAGAAGACGCTGCGCCCCGTAGGCGTGGGCGGGCACGGCGACCACCACGCGGGCGCGTGTGATGTCGATGCCCCGCTCAGCGAGCTCGGCTTCAAGGTGACGCAGGTAGCTGGTGAGAACCTCCAAAACGGAGAATGTCTGGTCTCCCAGCGGTACCGGTGTCGAGGCTGTCAGCGTGGGGGAGGCCAGGACCCGCTTGAGGCTGCGCAGCAACGGAGCGCCCTGGTGAGCTGCCTGCCTGGCGGCGAAACCGTGAACGAGCGTCCCCTCGTGCAGCGCTGTCAGCGAGGGGATGAAGTCGTGCTCGTCGCCGTGCTCGTCGGTGAAGCTGATAACGGGATAGTTCCCCCGGTCAGCACGCGCCACGACGGTACGTGTCGTCCCCAGGTCGATTCCCAGATCGATGTCTGTTGCTGACTCGTGGTCGATCCCCTGGTCGGGGAGGGTGCCGCTGCTGATGCTGTCCAGGCTCTTCGTCGTGTCCGCTGCCATGCAGTGACCCTATCGTGACGGGCCCTTCCTTCCGGGGTAAGCCGCCATGTTGCGAGGTACTTGTGGAACGTGACAATTGGCTCAGCGGTTTTGCCCCTGAGGTGGGACGAAAGACCGTGTTGCTGGGGAGCGGCCATGACGCGCTTATGAGACCTGGGGAACCAGTGCGAAGCTCGTATGCGATTGGTTAGGCAGCAGGGGGGTCGGCGGGTAACAATACTGGTGGGTTGCGCTCACGCGACCCGGACCTCCGCAGCCGTCTGCCAGGGCGGCCGAGAGGGTCAGCCAGATCTCCCATCGGGAACGGTATGAGCACCATTCTCTTCCTCGTGATCGTTGTCGTCGTGACGGCCCTCGTCTTCGACTTCACGAACGGTTTCCACGACTCGTCCAATGCGATGGCGACGTCGGTGGCGACAGGCGCCTTCACACCCAGAAGAGCGGTTCTGGTCGCCGCCGTGCTCAACGTCATCGGCGCGTGCCTGTCGACCGAGGTCTCCAAGACGATCTCGCACGGGATGTTCGACGACACGGTGATCGAGGCGGCGCCGGCCATGATCTTCGCTGGTCTGGCCGGCGCCATCCTGTGGAACCTGGCGACCTGGTTGTTCGGGCTGCCGTCGTCGTCGTCCCACGCGCTGTTCGGAGGACTCATCGGAGCGGTCGTGGTGGCAGCCGGGGTCCAGGGAGTCCACTGGGGGACGGTGATCTCCAAGATCATTCTGCCCGCCGTCATCGCGCCGGTGGTGGCCGGAGTGGCGGCAGCCCTGGCCACGGCCCTGGCCTACCGCATCGCGCACCCGACCAACCCGTACTCCGAGAGACTCTTCCGCAACAGCCAGCGGGTCACCGCATCGCTGGTGGCGCTGTCCCATGGCACGTCTGATGGTCAGAAGACCATGGGGGTCATCACGCTGGTGCTGGTGGCCGGCGGCTACCAGGAGGCCGGTACCGGCCCCCACTGGTGGGTCATCGCCGCAGCGGGCCTCGCCATCGGCCTGGGCACCTACTCAGGCGGGTGGCGCATCATGCGCACCATGGGGCGTGGGCTGGTGCATGTCGAGGCCCCGCAGGGCTTCGCCTCCGAGACCGCCTCGACGGTGGCGATCCTGGCCTCCTCCCATCTGGGGATTCGCGCTGTCCACCACCCACATCTGCACCGGGTCGATCCTGGGCTCCGGGATCGGCCGGGGCACCAAGGTGTCCTGGAGGACCGCCGGCAAGATGGGGATCGCCTGGCTGGTGACTCTTCCGTGCTCAGGCCTGGTGGGGGCCGCCACGTCGTATGTCGCGGTCAAGGGCGGCGTGCCGGGCACGATCGTCGTCATCTGCCTGCTCATCCTGGGAGCCCTGGCCATCATTCGGCAGGCGAGCCACAACCGGGTGGATTTCTCCAACGTCAATGACGCCTCCGAGGTCGTCGTCGTCAAGCAGGATCCGGCACTGGGACGTGAACCGCGGACGCTGGACGAGGTGCGTTCCGAGATCGTCAATGGCGTGACGGACCAGGACAGCACGCATCGGATGACGACAGGATCCATGGCATGACCGGTATGGCGATCGACTGGGGCTCACTGGGACTGGTGGCGTCAGTGACGGTGCTGGGCACCGCCTTCATCCTCACCATCTGCTCGCTGGCGGCTCGCATGCTGGCCACCGTGCACGCCAAGCATGAGGCCGGCGAGGGCTCGAGGGGGTGCGTCTGGCTCAGGTTCTGGCGGGTGTCTTTCATCGCTATTGCCGCCGTGATCGCGTTATTCGGTCTGTGGCTCATCGTCCCGTACTTCCACTGAGAACCACCTCGGCGCACGACAGTGGTCCTGCTAACATCCGATCGTGACTGAGGGACCTCAAGCGCCTGGCCCTGGATGCGATTGCAAACATCCGCAGCGGCCGACGACCCGGACTATCCGCTGCTTTCACGTCGTCCCGCCGGTGGGGCGACTCAACGATCCCAACGGGCTGCTCGTCGACGGCGACACCTACCACGCCTTCTACCAGCTCAGTCCCTTCCATCCTCACCGCAAGCTGGTCTACTGGGGGCATTCCTCCTCGACGGACCTGCTGCACTGGAGCCACCACGCGCCCTGCCATCATCCCGGACTCCTCCTACGACCGCAGCGGTCGCCTACTCCGGCAACGCGATCGTGCTGGAGGGCCATGAGGTCGATGCCGCCCCTGCGCAGGGTTCCGTTCCAGCTGTTCTACACCGGGAACCTCAAGGACCCGGTGACCGACGAGCGCACCGCCAGCCAGTGCCTGGTGACCAGCGGCGACCTGACCGACTTCACCAAGTGGCCCGGCAACCCGCTCATCCCCACCCACGCCGAGGGCTACACGTCCCACTACCGTGACCCGCAGGTCTTCCGAGATCCTGACCGGCCGGGGGAGTACCGAATGCTCATCGGGGTCCAGCGCGCCGATAAGACCGGCGCCGCCGTCCTGTACCGCTCCCGGGACCTGGTCTCTTGGGAGCTGGAGGGCGAGCTGAGCTTCCCTGGAGCGGGAGGCGCCTTCGATGCCTTCGGGTACATGTGGGAGTGCCCCGGCCTGGTGCGGCTGAAGGATGAGGACACCGGTGAGGACTGGGACGTCCTCATCTGGTGCCCGCAGGGCATCGAACCCGACCGGGAGGGCTTTGAGAACATCTTCCCCTGCGTCTACACGGCGGGACACCTGGTGGGCACTGAGCTGCGAGACACCGGCGGGGTCTTCTACGAGGTTGACCGGGGTTTCGAGTTCTACGCCCCTCAGGTCTTCGCCCGGCGGTCCTCCGAGCCGGGGCCGGTGCTGCTGACCGGGTGGGCGGGCAACGCCTCCGAGGACGATCAGCCCTCCATCGAGACCGGGCAGTGGGTCCACGCCCTGACCATGCCTCGGATGCTGAGTCTCAAGGCGGGCCGACTCATCCAGCGCCCCGCCGTCTCACTGCCGTATGACGCCGGGGAACCGGCTCTCGTGGGTGAGTGCCTGAAGGCGGGCCTCTACGAGGTCGATGAGCTCAGCGGGCATCGCAGCTGGCAGTTGCGCCTGGAGGCAGACGCCGAGCAGACCACAGGGCTGTGGGGGCTGCGGATCGGATCGGATGACTCGCATGTGGACATCACCCTGGATGGGCAGGTGCTGCGGGTGGACCGCTCCACCTCCCGCTACACCCAGCACGGATCGGTGCGCAGCGTGACGCTTCCTGAAGGGTGCGCGCCAGTGCTGGAGGTCATTCACGATCGATCGCTGACCGAGGTCTTCGTCGGTGACGGGGCGCTGGTCCTCACTCTGCGCAGCTTCGTCGACATCAACAGCTCGGGAGTACGGCTGATGGTGGACGGGGACCTCGCCTTGACGGCTGGCAGCACGAGGACATTCGCGCCGTCCTGAGTCCTTCCCAATCTGGTGTTATGACGGGGGCGAAGGGCTCCTGAGCAGGGTGAAGACAGGGAATTGACCAGGGGCTTCTCTCCGGTTGCAGGGTGCTCTAACTCACTGTAATGTGACGATCGATTGACACAGGTGTGGCCGCAGGGAGTCAGCGATGTTCCCGACCGTTGGGTTTCCCCGCCCTCCCAGCTCTCGCGGTCCCATCACGAGAAAGGAACCCCGGGTGGCAATGGATCACGCCCGCGTGGCGAAGGACGTCCTGACGTACGTCGGTGGCGCCGACAACATCAACGCAGCAGCGCACTGCGCGACGCGCCTGCGTCTTGTCCTCAATGACATGGACAAGGTCGACCAGAAGGCTCTCGACAAGGACCCAGACCTCAAGGGCACCTTCATCGCGGGCGGCATGTTCCAGATCATCGTCGGGACCGGGAGACGTCGACCTCGTCTTCTCCGAGATGATCCGAAACCGGAGGAGTTAAGGAGGTCTCCAGGACGAGGGCCAAGGAGCAGGCCGCTAAGGGCGGTAACCCCGCTGTCCCGTTTCATCAAGGCTATCGCGGATATCTTCGTTCCCGCTGCTACCGGCCCTTGTCGCCGGCGGTCTCATGATGGCGATTCATAATGTCCTCGACTGTTTCTTCGAGCGTCCTCCTTCGTCCGTCGGACAACCCCACTGGTGCCTACGGACTCGTTGACCGGTTCTCGGGCTCAGCCGACTACGACGGCGTCATCAACCTCGTATCCTCGGCGAGCCTTCGCCTTCCTGCCGGTGCTCGTCGGGCTTCTCCGCAGTCAAACGCTTCGGTGGCAACGTCTACCTGGGTGCGGCCATGGGGGCGCCAGGGTCTCGACGTCGTGTTGTCCACCCTAGCTGACCAGTGTCCTACCGGAGGTCGGCGGCAAAGTTCTGGCAGTACCCAGGGCACTCTTTGAGTCTGGTCCTTTTGGTCTGACCGTGGACAAGATCGGTTACCAGGCCATGGTCATCCCAGTCCTGTGCGTGTCATGGCTGCTGTCCGTGCATCGAGAAATGGCTTCACAAAGCGCTTCTCCGGGAACTGCCGACTTCTTGCTGACGCCGCTCATCACGCTGCTGGTGACCGGCTTCCTCACCTTCGTCGTCGTCGGCCCTCTGGCGCGGGAGCTCTCCGATCTGGTATCACCGACGGCCTGAGCTGGCTGTACAACACGCCGGACCCGTGGGCGGCTTCCTCTTTCGGCATCGTCTACTCGCCCGATCGTGGTGACCGGTCTGCACCAGTCCTTCCCGGCCGTGGAGCTGCCTCTCATCGCTGACAGATGAGCCAGCGGCGGTCAGCTCCTTCATCTTCCCGATCGCCTCCATGGCTAATATCGCCCAGGGCGCTGTGACCCTGGCGGTCTTCCTCCTGACCCAAGTGATTCCAAGATGAAGGGGCTGGCCGGGTGCTGGTGGTGTCTCCGCGATCGTCGGTATCACCGAGCCCGCCATCTTTCGGTGTCAACCTGCGTCTGCGTTGGCCCGTTCTTCATCGGGATGGGGCAGCTGGCCTCCCTGGGAGGCATGCCGCCGTCGCCCTGCTCGATATCCACAACGCAGGCTCTGGGTGCCGCCGGGATTCGTTGGTTTCGTCTCGATCGTCCCCGACGGACATTGTCAAGTATCTCATCCTGGAGGTTATCGATCATCTTCGCCGCTTTCGGCGCCGCCTTCGCCTACGGCACTCACTCGAGGTAAAGGCATCTCTGGCCGGCGACGACGTCGACGCCGATGAGGCCGCCCTGGAGGCCGAGGCCATGGCCGAGCACGCCGAGACCGTCGAGCTGCCCGCTGAGGGCCACTGAGGGACTTCACCGTCACCGCTCCGATCCAGGGGACGTGCGATCCCGCTGTCCGAGGTGGAGGACCAGACCTTCGCCTCAGGCATGCTCGGTCCGGGCATGGCCATTGCACCCGCCGAGGGGCCGGTTGTCTCCCCGGTCGACGGCGAGGGTCCTCGTGGCCTTCCCGACCGGGTCACGCCTACGGCCTACGATCCGCCAGCGGAGTCAGAGCTGCTCATTCACGTCGGCATGGACACCGTCCAGCTCGAGGGCAAGCACTTCAGCCCCAAGGTCAAGGCCGGCGACAAGATTCTGCGGGGCATGCCGCTGGTGGACGTCGACTGGGCCGCCGTCGGGTGCCGCCGGCTACCAGACCGTCACCCCGATCGTCGTTTCCAACGCCCAGGGGCTACGAGGGGATCGAGGAGCACGGTGCTGGAACGATTCACCGAGCGATGCGCTCTTCGACGTCGTGCGCAAGGCCGATGACTCCGGTGCCGACAAGACGGATGATCAGGCCGACGCCGCACAGGCCAAACGCCTGATCCAGTCGAGGATCGTCCGTGATTCGGATAGCTCGTGGGCCCCGACCTGGATGGTCGGGGCCCTGAGCTATCGTCAACAACTCGCTAGGGTGGTACGGCCGGGCAGCAACCTCACGCGGCATGGGGGAGGGGCCTGCGGGATCCTCACGCAGGACCACCCGACTGCGTGCTCTGCGCGGAGACGGCGGTGGACGAGTCGATCCGCTTTCAGGAGCAGGTCGACTGCCGCTCGTGCCAGCTTGGTGATGGGTTGCTGGATCGTGGTCAGCGCCGGCAGCGCGTGCTGCATGGCGACCGTGCCCGTCGAAGCCGATCACCTTGAAAGTCGTCCGGAATCCTCAGGGTCGCGCTCGGCAGCCCACTCCATCACTTGCGCGGCAGCGAGATCGTCGGTCGCGAAGACCGCGTCAATGTCGTCGGCCACGAGGTCGAGCCGTTCGCGGATGAGACGAGGGGCGCTCACTGTTGGGCGTGTTGAAGTCGACGGTCAGGACCACCGGCTCGATACCCGCCTGCTGGAGCACCTGGCGGTACCCCTTCTCCCTCAGGTTGTGGATTCCGGTGCGAGACGTCAGCAGGGGCCGGACGACGCGCCCCGCGCTGAGCAGGTGCTCGGCGGCGAGCCGACCGCCGGCCTCGTTGTCGCAGCGGACATTGGGGACGATGGGGAGAGGTCCCGATCCACACTGACCAGGGGCAGGTGAATCGAGCTGTAGTCGGCAAGACCGTCATTGTGGGCGCTGGAGATGATGCCATCGACCCGGTGGGAGACGAGCAGGGTCGAGGTACTCGCGCTCCCGATCCGCCTTGCCCATCGAGTTGCAGACGAAGGTCCGGTAGCCGCGCTCTGCGAGGAAGTCCTCGACATGCTCGGTCAGCTCGCCGAAGAAGGGCAGGGCGACAGTGGGGACGATCAGCCCGATTGAATGCGTCGACTTTCCGTGCAGTGCTCGGGCGATCTGATTAGGGGCGGTAGTTGAGCTGAGCGATCGCCTCAGCCACCCGCTCCCGTGTCTCTTGGGAGAGGGTAGCCGCGGTTGTTGAGTACGCGGGGAGACTGTCGTCAGCGAGACGCCTGCAGCCTGGGCGACATCGGCCAGTGTGGGTTCGCGGTGTGACTCCACGAGTGGGTCCTCGAGCTCCTTCAGTCGGTCACGGTGAGTGCGATCTGCTGCCAAGCATATGCCTCGAGGGAGTCATTACCCAACTGACCTGCGTAAACGTGGGTGGAAGTGTTACGGCCGGGCAGGAACTCGGCGTAGAAGGAGATCATGGCGCGAGCCATCCGGGCGTGTCCGGCGTCGTCGGGGTGGATCTGGTCGATGGCCGGGCGGTCCTCGTCACCGTTGATGGCCGTGCTCAAGGCATCGGTCGAGGTCAGACCCAGGGACGTGGCCTTCTCGTGCACGAGACGGCGGATGGCCTGGAAACGCGGACCGACCTCCAGGGAGGGAAGTAGGGGGCGATGATGACCGGCGCGCCCTCGCAGGACGGTCGGAGATGAAGGTGAGGTCATGGTCGATCGCCTGCTCGACCAGCTCACGCTGAGAGGGAGGAAGGCGGCGTCGTTCAGGCCCCAGGCTGATCGTGACGACGTCGGGCTCGCAACGCAGAACCGCTTCCAGCCAGGTCGTGTCACGGCACGACGGCGAGCGCTGCCCGCCGGGCAGGTGGCCCCGCGTCGTGCGAAGAAGCCCCAGGCCGTCCGCCGCCAGGTTCACTTCCCGCCACCGCTGATGCTCGCACACGAGCGAGGTCCAGCGATTACGAGGATGGCTCAGGGCTCGCCAACCGGTGGTGATGGAGTCACCGAGGAAGACAGCAGTGGGGAAGTGGTCGGAGTGCGGGATCGTGGACACGGCTACCGACTGTAGTTCTCCATGCGGGGAGGAGCCAGCGCTGCTCAGCGGTCATCGCGTGAACCGCTCTGGCGCTCGCTGTCCTTGGGTGCGTCCTGTTCGGTCAGGACGCCGTCGTGCATCGCCAGGACCGGTCGCATACTGGAAGCAGCCGCTCGTCATGAGTGACCATCACCGTGGCCTTGCCCAGCTCGTGGGTCTGGTCCGCAAGCAGATGAGCGACGTCCTGAGCCCGTCGGGTGTCCAGGGAGGCGGTGGGCTCATCGGCCAGGATGATGTCCGGGTCGTGGTAGAGCGCCACCGCGATGGCGGCGCGCTGACGCTCGCCTCCGGAGAGCTCCGAGGGGTAGGCGTGGGCGCGCTTCGTGATACCGAGTGAGTCCAGCAGATGGTCCCGTCGGTCGGTGTCGCCCTGCGTTCGTGCCGCTCGGTCGTGCAGGCTGAACTGGTCGTTGAGCCTGAGGAAGGGAACCAGCCCCGAGGCCTGGAGGACGAAGCCGATGCGCCGAAGTCGAGAGCCTGGCCCGCTGCTTCTCCGGCAGGCTGGAGAAGGGGCCGACCGGAGATCGTCACGGTGCCACTCGAGGGGTGCGCAGGGCCGCCCATGATGGTCAGGAGCGTGGACTTCCCGGAGCCTGAGGGGCCCAGGATCCCCACCAGTTCGCCAGCGCGCAGCGTGAGGTCCGTGCTGCGCAGGGCGTGAACGGTCTCATCGCCTGACGGTAGTCGCGGGTCACCGTCTCCAGGGGACATGACCGGGTGGTTGCCGCTCCGCTTGCTGCTGCTTGATGCGGTCATGAGATGGCCTCCACGGGGATCGATGCGGGAGATGACCCGGACGGAGATGAAAGCCTCCGATGACGGAGATGGCGATGAATGCCGTGACGATGAGCAGGTCCAGGGGCGGAAATCCTGAAAGGGCACGGCGCGGGGGAGGACCAGGGACGTCACCATCGTCAGAAGCAGGCCGATGCCGATGCCGGCTACCGACAGCACGAGGGTCTGGGCGCATCCGGAGCGGATGAGGGTAGCCGGTGGGGACGCCGCGGGCTTTTGAGGATGCCCAGGACCGGTCTCTTCTGCAGCGTCAGCACGTAGATGAAGATGCCCAGAACCGTGGAGGCGATGATGATGGTGAGCCGATCGCTGGGGCTGAAGGTGAGTACCTGGGCCGAGTAGCCGGGGAGCGTGCGAACGAGTTCCTCGGTGGTGAGGATCGTCAGTCCTGCGTCCTCAGCGGACTGCGTGGCCTTGCTGTCGGTGGTCAGGTCGGAGGTGAAGACGACGGCGGAGACGGCTGGGGGACAGGCTGGTGGGGCCGTGCTGGCGCAAGGCCCTGGCTGTCCATGGGTCACCACGGGAGCCGCCTGGAAGGTGGTGTCGTGGGTGAATCCGACAACGGTCCAGTCGTGGTCAGAGCCCAGCAGTCGAGATCGTGTCGCCAACCGCGAGTCCCTTGGACTTCAGCGAGTCGTCGATGAGAACCTCGCTATCGGGGGTCGGAGATCGTCTCGCCCGTCGGCCTACAGCGGACTGAGCTGTCCGTCCAGATCGATTCCGAAAGCGAAGACATCCTCACGCAGCGCCTCGCCGTCCTCGTCATTGACGTCTGGCGCCTGGGCAACAGCGGCCGTGCTCATCAGGGCAGAGGCTGTGGTTCCGTTGTCCTTGGCCAGGGCCGTGGCCGCATTCAGCTGCTTGTCGCTCAGACGGGAGGCGGAGAGGTTCTCGTTGGAGGCGTCCGTGACGGCGACGCTGGCGGTGTTCCAGCCGTCGATGCCGGCGCGGTAACGGTGGGCGAGGCCCACAGCCAAGGAGGCCAAGAAAAAATGTGAGGGTAGAGCCACCAGGGTGATGACGGAGATGATGAGCGTGAAGCGCACGGGTTCGTGGCGGATCTCGCGCAGCGCGAGGAACATGGGGCTCCCTGAGGGATAGTCGGCAGCGGGCCGGCTGGCGCACTCCGTGAAGGCTACATGTCGCGCAAGGTATGCGAGGCCAAGGATTTAGGAGCAGTGCTTGCCTTAGGGGTGGCGACCAGGCAGGACGCCGCCCAGTTCCTACCGCGTGTCGCGGGAGAGTGTCGCTCCTGCAAGAATGACATAATGTACATTATCGGCGTTCGGCGGTAGGGCTTGTTCTCAGGAGCGCTGTGCGCGGCATCGGGTCAGGACATCCGGTCGCTCGGCGACGTCTGGCGAGTCGGCACAATGGTGACGTGCTGACTGGAAGGGACTGCTGGAGACAACCCCGCCGATGCGCATCGACGTCATCCGTGTTGTCGGGGCTCGTGAGAACAACTTGCGCAGTGTCGACGTCGTCATCCCCTAAAGCGCAGGCTGACGGTCTTCACCGGCGTATCGGGCTCGGGCAAGAGCTCGCTCGTCTTCGCCACGATCGCCGCCGAGTCGCGCCGTCTGGTCAATGAGACCTACCCGGCCTTCGTGCGGGGCTTCATGGAGACTGGCACGTCCCGACGTCGACCGTCTGGAAGGACTGACGCCGGCGATCGTCGTGGACCAGGAACGCCTGGGATCAACCCGCGCTCAACCCTCGGCACCGTCAGCGACGTCGGAGCTCTCCTGAGGGTTCTGTACTCGACGCACGGCGTGCCGCATCGGCTCACCTCAAGCCTTCGCCTTCAACGTCCCGTCCGTCACCGGTGGTGGTGCGCTCACCACGCAGCGCGGCGGCCCTGCAAGATCGTCGAGCGCAAGACATTCACCATCCAGGGCGGGATGTGCCCGCGCTGCGAAGGCATGGGTCAGGGTCTCAGACATCGATCTGACGCAGGTGCTCGATGAGACGCTCTCCTTGAATGACGGCGCCATCACCGTCCCAGGATACGCAGCCGGTGGCTGGCAGGGTGCGCAGCTTTACCGAATCCGGTCTTTTTCCGGCAGATGTTCCGGTAGCCGCCTTCACGCCCCAGCAGCGAGGACGATCTGCTCTACAAGGGAGCCCACGAAGATCAAGGTGGGCGGCATCAATGCTGACCTACGAGGGGCTCGTTCCCGAGAATTCGACGAGTCGATCCTGTCAAGGAACCACAGGCACTGCAGCCTCATATTCGCTCCTTCGTGGAACGGGCCGTCGTGTTCGGAACCTGCCCGCAGTGTCATGGGAACCCGCCTGTCCGAACCCGCCCGCAGCTGTTTGATCGACGGAAGTCCATTGCTGATGCCTGCGCCATGCAGATCTCCGGATCTGGCGCAGTGGATCACTCGTCTTCAAGGGAATTCTGACCGGTGCCGCTCCCCTGCTGGATAATCTGAAGGACATGCTGGACGCCTTCGTGCTCATCGGGCTGGGCTATCTGTCACTGGACCGCCCGGCCTCGACCTCTCTCGGGCGGTGAGGGCCCAGCGCACCAAGCTCGTGCGCCACCTGGGCTCGGCCCTCACCGATGTCACCTACGTCTTCGATGGGCCCAGCATCGGTCTGCACCCGCACGACCTCCACCAGATGAATGAGCTGCTGCTGTCGCTGCGGGACAAGGAAACACCGTGCTCGTCATCGAGCACGAAGCCCGGAACCATCTCGATCGCCGACCACGTGGTGGACCTGGGGCCGGGAGCGGGAACCCGAGGAGGCGGATCTGCTTCGAAGGAACGGTCGAGCAGCTGCGCGGCTCCGACACTCTTACCGGACGCCACCTGGCGGACCGGATGCGAATCAAGAACAGCCACCGCTCCCCCACGGGAAGGATCGAGATTCGCGGCGCCAGCACGAACAATCTTCACGACGTCGATGTCGATATTCCCTGGGAGTTCTCAGCGTCATCACTGGAGTGGCCGGATCCGGGCAAGTCGAGCCTCATCCATGGTCACCTCTCCCCCATTGATGGCGTGGTGACGATCGACCAGGCACCGATCAAAGGCTCCAGGCGCTCGAATCCCGCCACCTATACCGGACTGCTCGACCCTGTTCGCAAGGCCTTCGCCAAAAGCCAATAAGGACCAAGGTGCGAAACCCGCACATTTCTCGGCGAACTCCGACGGGGCCTGTCCGGTGTGCGGCGGAACGGGTGTCATTGAGACGCAGCTGGGCTTCATGGAGACCGTGGGTCCCGATGCCAGGCCTGTGACGGTCGGCGTTTCAGGGACGAGGTGCTCGCCTATCGCCTCGCCGGATACAGCATCGCCGATGTCCTGGACATGAGCGTCGAGGCGGCGCTGGCCTTCTTCTCCCAGGGCGAGGCTCGTCTCCCGCGGCAGCCAGGATCCTGTCACGGCTGAAGGATGTGGGGCTCGGCTACCTCCACCTCAGCCAGGCCCTGACCACCTTGTCCGGTGGTGAGCGTCAGCGGCTCAAGCTCGCCGTCCACCCTGAGCCAGGAAGGCCGCATCATCGTGCTCGATGAGCCGACTGTCGGACTGCACCCGGCCGACATCGAGGCCATGCTGACGCTCCTGGATCACCTCGTAGATAGCGGCCGCACCGTCGTCGTCATTGAGCACCATCGAGGCCGTGATGGTGCACGCCGACTGGATCATCGACCTCGGCCCCGGAGCGGGCCACGACGGCGACCGCGTCGTGTTCACCGGAACTCCGGCTCAGATGGCGGCGGAACGAAGCACGCTGACGGGGAAGTACCTTGCCCGGTATGTCGAGGAGGGTGAACGACGATGCCCCGAGTGAGGCGCAGGGTGATGGACGTGCCGAGGGCGGCATGTACCTATCGGATCCGCCCGGCGGCCATGGCGGACTGCTCTGCGATCCGCCAGAGTCGAGGGACCTCACGGCGGGCAGGGGGACCGAACCATGATCGCTCTCATCGAGGCGGGTCACGCGACCTCGGTGCGCCTGCACGAACGCTATGGTTTCACCACTGTCGGCACTGTCCCGCAGGCCGGCGAGAAACATGGTCAGATCCTCGACCCTGACCCTCGCGAGCCGTTGCCTGAAAGGACCCACCGTGTGCGACAACCAGAACGAGCCCTCTGACAGCCTCCGACGGGTCGATGCCGACCAGTCCATCGAGCTTCAGCCCGAGGAACCCGCCGTCACCCAGTGGCAGGTCAGCGCCACCGATGAGCTCGTTGCGCACCTGCTGAGCCTGGTCGGCACGCCCCAGGGACGGCCGGCGATCATCGCCGTCGACAGGGAGGGGCGGATCCGGGCAAGACCACGCTCACCACGGCGCTGGCCGCAGCCGTCCCCGGCGCACAAGCCTTCCACCTGGACGACCTCATCTGGAACGAGCCGCTCTATGACTGGGACCAGCTGTACGTCGACACCCTGACTCAACTGCGTCGGGCCGGCAGCCTCGACCTGGTCCCGGACAAGTGGCGCGAGCACGGCCGCGAGGGCTCCATCCGGATCCCAGCCGGCTCTCCCCTGGTCCTCGTCGAGGGGACCGGGGCGGGTCTGGCCGCAGTGCGCAGCCTCATTGACGCGCACGTATGGGTTCAGACCGGCGACGACGTGGCCGAGCGCCGCGGCATCAAGCGGGACATCGCTGAGGGAGTCAACGGCGACGCCGAGGAGTCGGTGCGTTTCTGGCACTGGTGGATGGCCGGCGAGCGCCTCTTCTTCGCCAGGACCGTCCCTGGCAGCGCGCAGACGTCATCATCTCCGGTGACGCGCCCACCGGTGTAGGCCCAGGAGAGATCGCCTGGACTCCGGGGCCGCTCCTGGCCGGCTGAAGCCCGACTCTTCGCCGCTCAGGGCGGGGCCGTCAGTCCCCCAGCGCGGTCCCCACGGCGCGAGCGGCCTGGATCCACTCGTGGTTGGCCGGAACGAACTTGGTGCGTCCGGCCACCTCCTGAGCGGCACCAGCTCCGTGCCGTGACCGCGGTCGGCGACCATGACTCCGAAGTGGCCCTCCGCAATCGCGTTGGCTCCGGCCACGCCCAGGCGCGTGCCCAACAGACGATCCGCTCCGCAGGGCGAGCCGCCGCGCTGGACGTATCCCAGGATGGACACGCGCGCCTCCAGCCCGGTCAGGCTCTCCAACTGCTCGGCCAGGGTGAAGGTGTTGGCGCGGTGAGGCTTCCAGACGCTTGACGCCACGCTTGGCCATCGCCTTGCGCTCGGGACTGGAAGCGTCCTTGACCAGGGCGCGGGCGTGCTCCAGCTCGGCGTGATCCGTCACTGACAGCGCCCCCTCGGCCACGGCCACCACGGAGAAGGACGACCCGTGGGAGCGGCGCCGCTCAATCTTGTCCGCGATCGCGTCCACCGAGTACGGAATCTCCGGCAGCAGAATGACATCCGCCCCACCTGCGATGCCGGCGCCCAGGGCCAGCCAGCCGGCTCGGTGCCCCATGATCTCGGTGAGGATGATGCGGTGGTGGGAGTGCGCCGTCGAGTGCAAGCGGTCCACGGCCTGGGTGGCGATCTCCAAAGCCGTGGCGAAGCCGAAGGAGGAGTCGGTGTGGACGATGTCGTTGTCGATGGTCTTGGGCAGATGGATGACGTTCAGGCCAGCATCCATGAGGCGTTTGGCGTTCTTCGCGGTCCCGCCCCCGCCGAGGCAGACCAGGGCGTCGATCCCGTCCTTCTCGCAGTTCTCCACGATGGTGGGCACCATGTCCCGGGGCTCGCCGTCCACCATCATCCGATGCACCTTGTCCCGGCTGGTTCCCAACATGGTTCCGCCGGTGGTGAGGATCCCTGAAAGGGCAGCGGGGTCGAGCTCAGTGAAGCGGTTCTCAGCCAGGCCGCGCATGCCGTCCCGGAAGCCGACGAGCTCCCAGCCGTGCTGCTGGATCGCCGCCTTTCCGAAACCTCGGATCGCCGCGTTGAGTCCCGGGGCGTCGCCGCCCGCCGTGAGAATGCCGATGCGCTGAGCCATGAAGCCAAGTATGCCGGTCCCCGCTGGTCAGCACAGGCTGTCGGCGCCTATTCCGGCGATGCGAGGCAGGCTGGTCGCTGAAACGGATCGACGACACCGCGTTAGACGCCAGCCGGTATCATCATTACCCTGATCGCGTCGATGCCGGGGAACCCAGTGGGAACCCATCAGAACCGGGACACGACGAAAGACGAGCCACAAGGAGACCACAAGCATGGCAGACCGCGCACTGCGAGGCATGACCATTGGCGCGAAATCGATGGAGTCGGAGGACGGCGTCGAGTTCGCCGAGCGGATGATCGTCAGCTACGAGTGCCCGATGGCGCACGTCACCAGGATCGATGTCCACCGAGGCCGAGGTGCCTCCCACCTGGGAGTGCCCCGAGTGCGGCCAGCTGCCGCCCGGCGCGGCGAGGACGAGCCAGCCCGACGAGGCCCAAGAAGACCCCGCGCACCCACTGGGACATGCTCCTGGAGCGCCGCAAGGTCGATGAGCTCGAGGTTCTCCTCAACGAGCGCCTCGAGGCGCTGCGCAGCGGTGAGGTCTACCGCGAGCGGGTCAGCGGCTGAAAGCCGTCAGGAGCGCTTCTGCCGCGATGAGCTCGTCGGACGCTGCTGCTGGTACCCGGCGGCGGCCCGACGGCGCTTGTCGCGGGCAGCGCGCAGCCTGCTCCCGGCGACCTTGGCCGCATCGAGCAGCTGGCCGGAGCGCTTGGCCACGCCCCAGCGGGTCACCAGGGACAGCTCCTCGGTGAAGATCCCTCCGGAGAGCTTGGACTGTCCGGCCTCCCGCTCCAGGAAGGTGATCGGCATCTCCACGATGCGTCCGCCGATCTCGTCAACCAGCTTGGTCATGTTGACCTGGAACCCGTAGCCGAGGGCCTCGACCTTCCCCAGGTCCATGCGGCGCAGGATCGAGGCGCGGAAGACCCGGAAGCCCGCGGTGGCGTCCTTGACGCGCAGCCCCAGCATGGCGTTGATGTAGAGGTTCCCGGCCTTGGACAGGGGCCACGCGCTGAGCGTCCCAGCCCTCGGTGGCGCCGCCGGAGACCCACCGCGAGCCGATGACGAGGTCCGGCTCGTCCGCCATCTCAGCGCGCTGAATGAGCAGGGCCAGGTCCTCGGCGCGGTGGGAGCCGTCGGCATCCATCTCCACGATGAGCTCGTAGCCGGCGGCCAGCGCCCAGGAGAACCCGGCGAGGTAGGCCGGGCCCAGCCCGTTCTTCTCCGAGCGGTGCAGGACATGGATGTGGGAGTCCTCGTTGGCACGGGTGTCGGCGTAGTCGCCGGTGCCGTCGGGGGAACCGTCGTCGACGACGAGAATGTCGGCCTCAGGAGCGTGCTCGCGGACCCGGTCCAGTGCCGTGGGCAGGGACTCGATCTCGTTGTAGGTGGGGATGACGACGAGTGCCTTCACTTCTGTCTCCAAGGTTGGGGTCGTGTGGCGCCGAGGCTAGTGGCTGCGCCTTGGGCGCACGTGGCTCAGGATACCGGCTCCCACCAGTAGGCCTGCACCGGCGAGCAGGATGATGCCGGGGGCGGCACCGAGCCGGTCGGCGACGGTTTGCGAGCTGCGCAGCGGAACGTCGGCCACGAGGCTCGCCTGGGTGTAGGGCCGGGTGACCTGCTCGACCTCACCGCGGGGGTTGATGATCGCGGTGTAGCCGACGGTGGAGGCCTGGATGACGCTGCGGCCGTGGACCACCGCCTGGACACGGCCCTGGGCGAGCTGCTGGGCCGCCTCGCCGGAGTCGAGGAAAGAGGCGTTGTTCGTTGGGATGATGATCGCCTGCCCGCCCTGCTCGACGCCGGTGCGCAGGGGCGTCGTCGTAGGCGACCTCGAAAACAGATGCCCATGGCGAAGGTGACGTCCGGCCCTGGGTGACGGCCGGAACCGTCAGTGTGCTGGGGCCGGTGCCGGGCAGCATGTCGATGCCGACCCGGTCGACCTGGGTGGTCAGGCGCCGTACCAGAGAACGGGAGGGGATGTACTCCGCGAAGGGCACGGGCCGGTGCTTGCGGTAGTAAGGATGAGCCGTCTTGCCCGGAGACGTCTCCGGGATTCCAGATGAGGACGTCGTTGTAGCGGATGTCGCCGACGACAGGAACCGCGCCCACGAGCACCGGCGCCTGGACCGCCTGGGCGGCCTCATTGACAATGCTCGCCGAGGCCGGGTAGTCGCGAGGGTCCAGGTCCGCGGAGTTCTCCGGCCAGATGACCATGTCGAGGGCTGCCGGGGCCGGCGTCGGCGGCCAGTTGCTTGGTCGCCTTGGCGTGGTTGCCGGTCACCTCAGGGCCCGGTTGAAGGCGTCCTCGAAGTCGGTGGCCACATTGCCCTGGACGGCTCCGACCCGGACGGTGCCGTTCTCAGCGCGCGTCTCCAGGGGCAGTGTCCGCGGCGCAATGAGCACAGCCGCTGCGATTGCTGCGCAGGCGAGGACCGGCATCGCGCGGCGCTCATAGATGGAGCGAGCTGCATGGGCGAGGCATGCGGCCGCCAGTGCCACCAGCAGCCCCCACCCGGCGCTGCCGACACAGGCCGCCGCCGGCAGGACAGGGGCGTCCGCCATGGCGAAGGCCAGGCGTCCGAAGGGGAAAACCGCCCAGCGGCCACACCGAGCGTAGCTCCTCCATCCCGGACCACAGCACGGCGAAGAAGAGCACGTCTGCCGCGCCGGCCGGCACACGCCGCGTGAGCCGCCCTCGTCGGGCGGCTCCCTGCAGCAGCGGCAGACGGCTCACCAGGGACCAGGCCCCGCCGAGTGCGGCCAGGTAGAGGGACTCGAAGAGCGTCAGCGCGATCCAGCCGATCGGGTTGCCCATGCCCACCATCGTGAAGTGCAGCAGAGGAGTGAACAGGCCGAAGCCGTAGAGCAGTCCCAGACCGGTGCCCGCCCAGAAGCGGCGTCCCCGAATGAGGAGCATGAAGACCCCGACCCCGATGAGGGCCGACCACCACAGGTTCACCGGGGGAAGGCGGCGTAGGGTGGCCAGACCCGCCAGCAGCGCCACCACCGCCGGGGGCTGATCGACGAAGCCAGCCGGGGAACGAGAGAGCATCCGGGAGGGCAACCGAGAGGGCACTGTCACGCGGTGAAAGCATACGGGTACGTTGATAGTTAACCTTTGTGACGGCGGGCCCAGAGCGTGATGCACGGGCCGCCAGGCCAGGGACCAGCAGGGTGCCGATGACGGCTCCGATGAGGCAGGACATGGCTGTTCCGGTGATCCAGGACAGGACTGGGTTGTGGGTGAGTTCCTCGGCCCACTCGATGGCGTGGTGCAGCGGGTGGAAACCGACCTGGCGAGGTTGGCCGCCAGGGATGTGGCCGCCCACCCACAGCATCGCCACGGTCCCGATGATCCCGATGCCGCGGAAGAGGGCCGGCGCAGACGTCACGATCGCGCGGCCCATCGAGCGGATGGCGCCGGTGCGGCCTGTCCGGCCAGGTGCGCGCCGGCGTCGTCGAGCTGATGAGGGGCCGCCACCAGGCCGTAGACGGCGAAGGTGATGAGCAGGGCGATGAGGACCAGCACGATGATGCGCCGCATGGAGGACTCCCCCTCCACCTCGGCCAGGGCCAGCAGCATGATCTCAGTGGATAGGACGAAGTCCGTGGTGATGGCCTGACGGATGATCTGGGCCTCGTCGATCGGACCGGACTCCTCCTCGACATGAGCAACGCCGCCGAAGCTCTCCAGGATCTTCTCCCCGCCCTCGAAGCACAGGTAGGCGCCACCGATGACGAGCGCCACCGGCAGGAGCCATGGCGCCACGGCCGTCAGCAGCAGGCCGATCGGCAGGATGATGAGGAGCTTGTTGCGCAGTGAGCCCAGCGTGATCTTCTTGATGATCGGCAGCTCCCGGTCCGGGGTGATGCCGGTGACGTACTGGGGGGTGGTGGCGACGTCGTCGACGGCGGCCGCTGAGACCTTCGCCGAGGTCTTGACGGCCATGGAGGCCGTGTCGTCAACAGTGGACAGCGTCAGTTTGGCGAGCGTGGCGATGTCGTCAAGGAGGGCGAAGAAGCCTGACATAGGGGCATGAGTCCTGTCGTCCGGAGTATCGGCTGGAACGAGACTACTAGCCGCCGCATCACACGGCCGACCAGCTCACCACTCCCCTATTGAGATCCAGGGAGGCCTCGGCGGCGCGCATCGACAGGTCGGTGACCGCCCTGGCCTGCTCGGGGATGGCATTCGGTGGCGGTGAGAGGCTCGCGATCTGCCCGACGACGTCGAGCAGCTGCTTGCACCAGCGCACGAAGTCCCCGGCCGTCAGCTCCGTGGCGTCCAGGATGTCCGCCAGCTGCGCGCCGTCGCACCAGGCTTGGACGGCCCCTGCCAGGGCGGCTCCGCGCCCGAGGAGGCCTCGATGCGGGCCAGGGACTCCAGGTCGTGGATTCGGTGTGAGACCCCCAGCTGTGCGCGCAGGCACTGGCCGAGCCTGGAGCCGGGCGCCACGGGCAGCCCGATCGACTGTGCGCTCAGTCGGGGCTCGTAGACGCAGGCGCTCAGTGCCCCGGCCAGCTCCGCGGCGCTGAGGTTCTCGAAGACTCCCGTGCGCAGGCACTCGGCGATGAGCAGGTCCCGTTCGGCGTAGATCCGGGCCAGGACCTTGCCGGCGCCGGTGACCCGCAGTTCGCGCTCCGGGTGGCCCCGGTCCACGGGGTGCAGATAGCCCAGCTCGAGCAGGACCTCGCAGACGGCGTCGAAGAGGCGGGCGATGGTGCCGGTGCGGGTCTCGATGCGCCGCTGGAGGCGCTCGGCCTCGGCCTTGGCTCTGGACCACTTGCGGCCCACCCGGGCGTGTTCCTCCCGGTCGGGGCAGCCATGGCAGGGGTGGGAGCGCATCTCGTGGCGCAGTCGCTCGAGGTTCTCGATCGCGCTGTCTCGGCGGGCCTGGGCGCGGCTGGAGCGGGTGCGTGTGCGCTTACCGCTCCCTTCCAGGTCCCCGGCACGCAGTGCGTCGACCAGACGCTGAACGAGCCGGTCCCGGTCCCGGGGCCGGTGCGGGTCCACCGAGTCCGCCACCCGCAGCGCGCCCACGCGCATGACCCCGTCCGGTGCCGTGTCCGGGGTCAGGGCGACGACTCGCGCATCCTCCCCCAGCACCGTGATGGTGGGGGTCCCGGTCCGGTCGGCACCGACTTGAAGGACGATGCCGTGGCGGCGGCGTCGCCCCTTGCGGAAGACGATGACGTCACCGCGTCCCAGTGAGCTCATGGTCCGTCCCGTCTCGCTGCGGCGCGCCGCGGACTTGTCCCGCGACAGGTCCGCCTCGGTGTCGGCGATGGCCTGGCGCAGGGAGGCGTACTCGCGGAAGTCGCCCAGACGGCACGTCATGTCCTTCTCCAGGCTCTCCAGGCTGCGGCGCTTGCGGCGAGCCTGAGCGGCCAGCTCCACGACCCCGCGGTCGGCCTGGAACTGGGCAAAGGACTGCTCGAGCACCTCGCGCACCCGCATCCGCGGCATGCGCTCGAGCAGGTTGACGGCCATGTTGTAGGTCGGACGGAAAGCGGAGACCAGCGGGTAGGTGCGCCGGGAGGCCAGCGAGGAGACCGTGGCCGGCTCGACGTCGTCAGCGGCCAGGACGACGGCGTGGCCCTCGACGTCGATGCCGCGGCGCCCGGCCCGCCCCGTCAGCTGGGTGTACTCCCCCGGGCTGAGGGTGACGTGGGCCGAGCCGTTCCACTTGCGCAGCGACTCCAGGACCACGGTGCGGGCGGGCATGTTGATCCCCAGCGCCAGGGTCTCGGTGGCGTAGACGACCTTGACCAGGCCCGCACTGAAGAGCTCCTCCACCGTCTCCTTGAACACCGGCAGCAGCCCCGCGTGGTGGGCCGCGACGCCGCGCTCCAGGGCGTGGGCCCAGAAGTGGAAGCCGAGGACCCCCAGGTCGCCGGCGGGGATGTCAGCCGTGCGCCGCTCGATGACCTCCCGGATCCGGGCCGCCTCGGCCTCGGTGGTCAGGTCCACCCCGGCGCTGACCACCTGGTGGACGGCCTGCTCGCAGCCCGCCCGGGAGAAGACGAAGACGATCGCGGGCAGCAGGCGCGCCCCCTCCAGGGCCGTGACGACCTGTAGTCGCGAGGGCGGCTTCAACCTGGCCGTGCGGGCTCCCCCCTCGCCACGGCGAGGCGCCCGTCCCCCTCGGGCGGAGCGCTTCCAGGGCTGCGGCCCTCGGGCCGAACCGCCACCGCGGCCACGGTAGCTGTTCTTGGAGGCGCCACCGGAGGCAGCGGCACGCCGGGCCTGCTTGACGGCCTTGAGCAGCTCAGGGTTGAGCGGGGGCTGCCCCGTCCGCTCCGCCTGCCGCTCCAGGTCGGTCTGCTCGGACTGGTCGAGCCGGTCGGACTGCTCAGGTGCCTCTGCGGGGTGGGAGTACAACGGCAGCAGCCGGCGTCCGACCATCATGTGCTGAGTCAGCGGGACGGGGCGCTCCTCGGAGACGACGACGGCGGTCCTGCCACGAACCTGGCCGAGCCAGTCGCCGAACTCCTCGGCGTTGGAGACCGTGGCGGACAGGGAGATCACCTGGACCTCAGTGGGCAGGTGGATGATGACCTCCTCCCACACCGGCCCGCGAAAGCGGTCGGCCAGATAGTGGACCTCGTCCATGACCACGAAGCCCAACCGATCCAGGTCACGCGAGCCCGAGTAGAGCATGTTGCGCAACACCTCGGTGGTCATGACCACCACGTCCGCGTGAGGGTTGACGGAGGTATCACCGGTCAGCAGCCCCACCTGGTCCTGACCGTGGCGGGCCACGAGATCCAGGTACTTTCTGGTTGCTCAGGGCCTTGATGGGGGTGGTGTAGAAGGTCTTGAGCCCCCGGGCCAGGCCCAGGTGCACGGCGAACTCCCCCACCACTGTCTTGCCGGCGCCCGTCGGAGCGGCGACCAGCACGCCCTCTCCCCGCTCGACGGCGCCGCATGCCTCCTCCTGGAAGGGATCGAGGGGGGAAGTCGTAGCCCTGGGCGAAGCGGGCGAGCTCACTGCTGGAGGCGGCCTGTCGACGTCGAGATGCGGCATAGCGCTCGGCTGGTGAGCTCATGGCAACACCCTACGGGCCCGATCAGCCCGGAGCCGGTAGGAGCAGCCCGACGGCGTCGGGGACGGCCTCGAGGCGCAGGGGCAGCTCGGCCAGCGGCTCGCCGTCGGCGAAGGGGTGAGGAGGCGGGCGCAGGCCCCGATCACGGCCGGTTCGTTCAGCGAGAGCCTCGATGGTGACGGTGCGGCTGCGCTCGACGTGGACGGCCGGGTCGGTCAGGTGCGTGCCGCGGAAGAGCCGGCGGAAGAGGGCGAGCAGGTGGGTGCGGCCCACGGGATCCAGGCGCAGCACCTCCAGCAGGCCATCGGTGGGGTCGGCCTGGGGCGCCAGGTCCATGCCGCCGCCGACGTAACGGGTGTTGGCCACCGCCAGCAGGAGAGCAGGCCCCTCCCAGGTGCCCTCGTCGGTGGTGACTCGGTAACCGTAAGGCGCCAGCGTCGCGAGCTCGGCGGTGAAGGCGCGCACGTAACGTCCTTCGCCGGCCGGCCAGGAGAGGGTGTTGGCGCGGGCGTTGACGGCGGCGTCCACCCCGGCACTGACCACGGCCAGGGACCAGCGACGCTGCGGGGCGAGCAGAGTGCCGTCGGGGCGGGAGGCGTAGATGGCGTCCACCGCCGTGATGGCGCCCTTCCCGGACAGCGCCTGGTTGATGAGGCGGGCGGAGGCCTCCGCGTCCCGGCTGGGCAGACCGAAGTGCCGGGCGATGTCGTTACCGGTGCCGGTGGCCACGATGCCCAGGGGAACACCCGTCGTGGCGACGATATCCACCCCCAGGTGGACCATGCCGTCCCCGCCGACGACCACCAGTGCCTCAACATTCCGATGCGGCCCGTCCCCCAGGAGGGCCCGTCCTGCGTCACGCGCCTGCTCGTAGGAGCTGCCACGCACGTGGAGGACCTCGTGGCCGGCATCGGTCAGGATCCGGCGGGCGACGTCGTCGGCGGCCGCATGACGGCCTCTACCCGAGGAGGGGTTGGACAGCAGAGCGATACGCATAGAGGTGTCAGGTGCGCCAAGTCAGGCAGGGCGGGCTGATGCACCCGGCTACTCGGCCAGGGCGGCCTCGAGCTCGGCGTCGAGCTCAGCGCGCTTCTTCTCCACCCGTTTGTCATGCATGATGGAGATGAAGCAGGCCAGGAAGTACAAGCCAGTGACTGGCAGTGCCATGAAGATCATGGACCAAGCATCGGGTAGCGGATTGGCGAAAGCCATGAAGGTGAAGATGGCAACGACGGCCCATCGCCAGCCCTTGAGCATGGTCGTCCCCCGCATGAGCCCGAGCATATTGAGGGCGACGAGGAGCTCGGGCAGGAGGAAGGCGAGTCCGAAGACGACCACCAGTCGCATGGTGAAGGACAGGTAGACGCCTGCGTTGATGAGGCCCGCCGTGGGGCCATCAGGAATGAAGCTGGTGAGGATGGCGACAGCATGCGGCATCACCCAGATCCCCAGTGCGGCGCCGGCGGAGAACAACAAGAGTCCCACGACGCCGTAGGACCAGGTGTAGGCCTTCTCCTTGCGGGTCATGCCCGGTCCGACGAAGGCCCAGAACTCGTACATCCACAGTGGGGCGGAGAACAGGACGCCGAGCCAGATGGAGACCTGGAGTCTCATATCGAAGGAGGCCAGGATCGTGTCGAAATTCAGAGTGAGGTTGGCGCCGCGGGCATTGGCGGCTTCGATCGGCCGGGTGATGAGGGAGAAAGCCTGCTCGTACAGCAAATAGCCCACAACTGACATCACCAGGACGCCTAGGGCAGAGATGAAGAGCCGGTTGCGCAGCTCACGCAGGTGGTCCCCGATGGACATGCGTGCCTCGGGGTTGTCCTTGCGCCTCGATCGCTTGATCTGAGGGAGCTTGGGCACCGCGGCCTCCTTCGTCTGCAGGTCACCGGCTCGCGCCGGATGACATCACTTCTGGGATGAGCCCTCGGCGCTCTGAGCGGTCTGGCCGGACTGGGTGGGCTTGGTGTAGTAGGTGCCCTCCTGCGGCTGCTGAATCTGGGCCTGGGGGTCCTTGGAGTCGTCGTCGCGCAGCTCCTTGACCTCCTTCTTGAAGACCTTCATGGACTGGCCCACGCTACGAGCGATGTCAGGCAACTTGCTGGAGCCGAAGACGAGCAGGACGAGGACAAGCAGGACAACGATGTGCGTCGGAGTGAACTTCACGGTGCTGCTCCTTGTGGTAGGGGCTATCGATACGGGCTGAGTGTAGCCTCCCGGGAGGGAGCCTCAGAACGAGGGTCCCGACGGTTCGCCCCAAGGCGGACGGGTCAAGGCTCAGCCGTTGTATGAGGTCAGAGCCCGTTTGGCAGATGCTGCCGCCTCTTGGGCGAGGTCCGGGGGCTCCACCGCCACGAGATGGCGACCCGCTGAGAGGACCAGGCCGATGAGCCAGGCGCGGTCACGTCCCTCGACGACGACCTGAAGGTTGCCGTCCGCGGTCTCCTCCTGGGAGAGGCACGGGACCTGCTCGGCGAGCCAACGGCCCGTCGGATGCAGACCAGAGTGCCGCGAGGCCTGTCCTCTGCGGAACGACCGGCCTCGGGCTGGTTCCTTCGGCGCGAGGCGCGATGCCGCACGGCAGGGGTGTCGAGCACCTCAGCCGACGTGATCCGGTCCAGGCGGAAACTGCGCTCGGCCTGGGCGCTGAGGCACCAGCCCACCAGCGTCATATGTGATCCATCACTTTCCAGGGTGATGGGATCAACGTCTCGCTCCGAGGGGGTGTCGGTGGCGGAGACATAGACCAGGTGGAGGCGGCGCCTGTCCTGCAGAGCGGAGCGCACCGTGGCCAGAATCCGGGACGCATGGCTGGAACGTCCGGCGTGTGCGGGCCCTGGGCCGGTGGTGGTGACGGTTCCCGGATCGACGCGGGTGTCGGAGTCCTCGGTGGAGGCGCCTGAGCTGAGCAGGGCGGTCACCGCCTGCTGGGTGGAGGCGATGACGGGTGCGGAGGCCTCGTCGTCGGCCAGGAGGTCGGCGAGCACCCTGAGTGCCATGAGCAGAGAGATCGCCTCCTGCCGGGTGAGCCGAACCGGGCGGTCCAGCCCCAGCGGTTCGGACAGGCGCAGGCGTCCGGCCTCGAAGTCCGCGGCGTCGAAGTCCACGAGGTCCCCGTGCATGCCGCCGGGCAAGCCGGAGATCCACAGCGTGTTGACGTCGCGCTCAATGACGGCCGGGGTGACGCCGAAGTGCTTGGCGGCCTCGGCAACGGTCACGCCGGGGTGTTCCGCGACCCAGGCGGGCAGGGCCAGCAGTCGCGTGAGCTGGTCGGAGGCGGATGCGCGCGCCATCCTCACTCCCCTCCGGTGCCACGAGCCCAGCCGCGCCTTGCAGGGTGGGACAGGACCGCCTGGCGCAAGGACTCGGGGGCGAGGACGACGACTGCGTCGCCAAGCGCTGCCACGGTTCCGGCGAAGGAGAAGGGATCCTCGTACTCGACGGCGATGAGATCACGGCCTTCCAGGTGCTCGGGCAGAGCAGGCAGTTCTGCCTGCGAGCCCTGAGCCGGATCGAGGTGGGCCCCGGCCAGACGCAGTCCTAGAGCACGCCCCGGCAGGGCGGCGAGCAGAGCGCGCCGGCGGCTGGGCGCCTTGGCGGGAAGCCGGGTGAAGGCTCCGGGGTTTCCGTGAACGGTGACTGCCCCGGTGATGCGAGCCAGCCGGAAGGTCCGCAGCCCGACGGCGGTTCCTTCCGCTTCCTCCGGTTGTCTGCTGGCGTCTGGGCTGTGGGCGCCTGCAGGCTCGACGGCGTCGAGGTACCAGGCCCCCTCGGCCAGGCGCAGGTGGTGCGGCTCGACAGTGCGGGCCCGGGTGCTGCCCGAGCGGGCCGAGATGTAGTCGAAGGTGACCAGGCGGCGATCGTCGACCGCGGTGATGAGTTCCTCGGGGATCTCCTCACCGGACAGGTCCGCGGTGAGGACCGGCAGGCCGGCGAAGCTGCTTCCGGTCGGTCCCTCACTGACGGCACGCAGCTTGGTCAGGGCCCGCCGGGCCGTGGCGGGAAGGTCACCGTCGCGCCAGGCGGAGGCGGCCAGGCTCAGGCAGGCGGCCTGCTCGGCGCTCAGGTGCAGCGCGGGCAAAGTGTAGTCCTCCTCGATGACCCGGTACCGGGGCTCCTCGGGGCGTCCGGTGGTGGTCACCTCGATACCGAGCTCGCGCAGCGTGTCCTTGTCCCGCTCGAACTTGCGGCGCGCGGAGAGCGGATTCGTGGAGGGGTCCGCCAAGCCGTATCCCGGCACACTGGCCACGAGCTCCTCGGCACTGAGCCCGGTGGTGGTGTTGCGCAAGGTGAGCAGAAGGCTCACTAGACGCTCCTCGGTGCTACGGGTCGGCTGGCTCACGGTGCCCCAGCCTAGGAGAGTCCGGTGGCCTGCGGCTGGTGGCGCGCGCGCCCGGATAGTCTGCCGCCATGATGTGGCGCGACGGCGTAGTGACCGGAACCAGGACGGTATGGGGACCCGCGGGGCGATCCTGCGCCGAGCTGGACGTGGAGATCGACGGGGCTCCCAGTGGTGCGGACGGCCTGCTGCCCGGCCAGCGGATCCGCGCGGTCGCCTACGAGGCCCTCACCGGGCTGCCCGACACCGGGGAGCGGGTGAGGCTGGAGGTCTCGGCCCCTCGACCGCGCCCTGGGCACGGGCGGGCACGCCATGGTCAGCTCTCGCCTGGACGTCCTGCCACCTGACCCGCCGCGCGAAGGGCATCTCGTTAAGGCCCGCTACATGCCGGACCAGGTCATGGTCACCGGTGTCGACGAGCAGGGCACGACCCACCACGGCCTGCTGTCCCAGCCGATCGGCAGCCTCGACCTGGAGGGGATGCCGGTGGTGGTGGCCGACCTGCACTCGAGCCTGCCGGCGGTGCTCGCCGGGCTGCGCTCCCCCGACGGCCAGGAGCAGCCACGAGTCGCCTACATTATGACCGACGGCGGGGCCCCTGCCCTGGCCTACTCACGTATCGTTGCCGCGCTGAGCCAGGCCGGGTGGCTGACCGGGACCATCACGGCCGGCCAGGCCTGGGGCGGCGACATCGAGGCGGTCAGCGTCCACAACGCGCTCCTGGCGGCCCGGCACGTCCTGCACGCCGACGCCGCCGTCGTCATCCAGGGGCCCGGGAACCTGGGCACCGAGACGCCCTGGGGCTTCTCCGGTGTGGCCTGCGGGGACGCGATCAACGCCATCGCCACGCTGGGCGGACACCCGGTGGCCTGCCTGCGTGTCTCCGACGCCGATGCCCGCGCCCGCCACCGGGGCGTCTCCCACCACTCGATGACGGCTTACGGGCGAGTCGCGCTGGCGGGGGCCGACGTCGTCGTCCCCGACCTGGAGGGGCCCACTGGGGCACAGGTGCGTCAGGAGGCCGAGACCCTGTGCACGCCCCGGCCGGGCGCCGGGCAGCACCAACTCGTCGAGGTCCCCGCCGACGGGCTCCTGGAGCTGCTGCGGGAGGCGGAGGCGCAGACCGGAGTGAGACTGTCCACCATGCGACGAGGCTTGGATGAGGACGCGGCCGCTTTCATCGCCGCAGCGGCGGCCGGTCGCCACGCGCGCCAGATCCTGACGAAGGAACAGCGCATGGCTGATCGAGACGGCCAACCGGGCGCGACGGCCCGCAGCGCGGTGCTGCCGACGACAGCGAGTCTGTCAGCGGCCTACGACTGGCAGGCCCGTCACCGCATGGTGCCGGGACGAGGAGGTCGCTGGGCACACTACTCGATCCCGGTCGTGGATCTCGCCCTGGGGATCGTCTTCCTCGCCTTCGCACTGGAGTCGGTCACCTTCATCCTGCGCTTCGGCGGCTATGCCATCTATGTTGCGGACTTCGCCCTGTGCCTGGCGTTGGCGCTGACGCAGTTCGGACGGTTGCGCCTCCTGCGTGTCTCCTTCATCGCGACCTACGCCCTGCTGGCAGCCTACGCGATCCTCGTGGTCCTCTCCCCCGTCAACCTCGGCCTCAACCCGATCATCGCCACGGCCATCACCAGTCTCTACACCGTCACCCGCTGGGAGCCCGACCGGCGCTGGGGCACGGCGGCACTCCTGCTGGCTCTGGCCGGCGCCCTGGTCAACCCCGTTACCCTCGCCTCCTACACCCCGCCCTACGAATCAGACGCCGACCCGACGACAGGCTCCGGCTGGGACGGAACCATCCTCCTGGTCAGAGCACTCTCCAGCCTGGTCTTCGTCGGTGCCGTGGTACTCACCTACCTGCTGGCCTCCTCCCGGCGCCGGATCGCCGAGAACCAAGCCCTCGACGTCGGCATCGCAGCGGCCCAGGCGGTTGCGGCCGAGCGCCTCAGCCTGGCCCGAGAGCTCCACGACCTCGTGGGCCACAGCCTCACCACGATCAAGGTGCAGGCCGCCACCGGCCTGGCCCTGGGAGGCGAGGAACGGCTGCGCAGCACCCTGACCACGGTGCGTGACACGGCCGATGCCTCCCTGGCCTCCGTGCGCCAGCTCGTCTCCGTGCTGCGCTCCGACGCCGGCGAGATCACTCCCCTGGCGGACCTGCGGACCATCCCGGCCCTCATCGAGACCACTCGCAGCTCGGGGAGCCGGATCAGCGCCGTGCTTCCCGAACCGGAGGTCCTGGAGCGTTGCAACTCGGCGTGGTCTGCGATACAACGCCTCACCCTCGTGCGTCTGGTAGGAGAGACCCTCACCAACGCCGTCAGGCACGGAACCGGCCAGATCGAGCTGAGCCTGACACTGTCGCAGGACTCCTGCCACCTTCACGTCGCCAACCCGGTGCCCGACGTCGCAGAGCACTCCCCCTTCGGTGGCAGCGGACTCGTCGGCCTCGAGGAGCGGCTCAGGCTCGTGGGCGGAACCATGACCCACGGCATCCACAACAACGGGGACCACAGCTTCTTCACCATTGATGTCGACTTCCCGGTGGCGCCGCTCGAGCTGCCCGCGAGCGCCATGACGGCCGGCGAGACAGAATCAGGAGACTGCAGATGACGACCAGGACGACCGGTGTTATCAGGGTGGCTGTTGTCGACGATCAGCCGCTGCTGGTCAGTGCCTTCAGCGCTCTCGTGGCCGCACAGCCCGACATGGAGGTGGTTCTGGAGGCCGTCAACGGGCGTCAGGCCGTCGAGGGTTTGACCGCTCGAGCCACCGGTCCCCACGGAGGGACCGACCTTGTGCTCATGGATCTGCGGATGCCGGTCCTGGACGCATCAGTGCCATTCGCGAGCTGCGTGCCGCACCGGCCACTGCCTTGTTGCGGGTTCTGATCCTGACCACCTTCGACGATGAGGATCTCGTCCTGGCGGCCCTGGGTGCCGGCGCCCACGGCTTCCTCCTCAAGGACGCCGAGCCGGCGACACTGCTGGAAGCGATCCGCGTCGTCGCCGGCGGAGGGTCCTGGCTGGATCCGGCCGTCACCGGAACCGTTCTGGCGCACCTTGATGCAGGTACCGGACCTGGTGCCCCGCCGTCGTCGGCCTCCCCGCCGGCACCGACCGATGGGGCCGTGCCCGTTGTGGGGGCGCCGTCGGGTCCCTACGAGGCTCTCACCGGTCGGGAGGACGCCGTACTCGCGTTGGTGTGCCAGGGGTTGAGTAACGCCAGTATCGGTGAGCGGCTCCATGTCGCCGAGTCGACGGTCAAGTCCCATGTCAAGACGATCCTGGGCAAGACGGGCTGCCACAACCGGGTCGAGCTCGTCATCTACGCCCTGACCACGGGACTCGTCCAGCCGCGGTAGCTCTCCTCCCCAGGGAGGAGACGGGAGTGTGGGAGCGGATGCGGACTGTATCCCTGGTGGGGATCCGTTGAGATGCTGGTGCGCACGAGCATGGGGTCATGACAGCCACCACAACAGCATCACCTCACCCCTCCCCCACCCACGCCGTCGGCCTGACGCCTGGTCTCAGGCTCGCCGGGATTTCCAAGTCATTCGGTCGCCAGAAGGTCCTCACCGATCTGGACCTGTCGGCCTATCCCGGCCGTGTCTACGGGCTGCTCGGTCTCAACGGGGCGGGCAAGTCGACCGCCTTCAACATCGCCTTGGGGCTGCTCACACCCGACGCCGGGCGTGTGGAGATTCAGGGGGGCTCCGTTCTCCCGTCGCAGCCTGGCCCAGGTGGGGGCCTCCATTAACGGCCCCGCCCTTTCCCCCAGCTGTCTGCGCGACGCAACCTGCTCGTCCACTGCCGTCTGACCGGTACCTCGCCGCAGGCCATCGCCCCGCTCCTGGAGCGTGTCGGGCTGGCTGGAGTCGGCAGAAAGCGTGCCGGCTCCTTCTCCACGGGCATGAAGGTGCGTCTGTCCCTGGCTATGGCGCTTCTGACCGACCCGGAGGTCCTCATCCTCGACGAGCCCCAGAACGGACTGGATCCTCAGGGCATTATCGAGCTGCGCGATCTCGTGCGGAACCTGGCTGACGAGGGACGCACCGTCATCGTCTCCAGCCATCAGCTCGGGGAGATCGCCCGCATGAGTGACGACATCGGGGTCCTGGCAACCGGGCGCCTCGTCTACGAGGGGCCGCTGGCCGACTTCGCCGACGCCGACGACGAACGGGCCATGGAGGCGGCATTCCTAGCGGCAGTCACCGGAAGCGGACGCGCCGCCGGGACGGAGGTGCGCGCATGAGTTCCGTTGTACAGCCGCAGACCCGAGTGAAGGCACAGGGGACGGCAAAAGTGAGAGTAGGCCTGTGGGACCTGGTGCGCGCCGAGCTCACCCGCAGTCGGCGCACCTTCACCTGGGGCGTGATCGGGGCGACTCTCATCTTCACCGTTCACACCATCATCCTGGCGAACGCCTCAATCTCCTCAGGAGTGGTCACGGAGCTCCAGTGGAACGGCAATGCTCTGGCATGGATGCACATGTATGCCGGGGGCTTCGCGGTGCCTCTGGGGCTGCTGACCGGGGCGATGGCTCAATGGCGTGAGCAGCGGTGGCGTCAGGGTGGGACGGCGTGGCGTGCCGTCGCGCCGCGCCGGGTGGCGGGTGCCCGCCTCATGGTCCTGAGCCTGTCCGCGCTGGTCTGCCAGGTGGCGCTGGTCGCGCCGGTGGTGGGGCACGCCCTGATCGTTGGCAACGGCTGGGGTCCTTGGGACCGGTACCTGCTGTTCGCCACCTACATGTGGATCGTCGTCACCGGGGCCTGCGCCTGGGGCATGGCAGCCTTCCACGTGCTGCGAGTTGTTTCCGTCGGGGTCGGCCCTGTCCTCGGCTTCGTCTGGTCCGTGGCGGGCGTGGTCCAGGCCGAGCGGAGCGACTGGTGGATGCTCCCGTGGGCCTGGACGGCGAGGGTCCCGTTGCCTCTGCTGGGTGTTCACGGCAGCAGCGTGCTGCTTGAGGCAGACTCGCCGGTGTGGGGCTACCCGCTCCTGCCCGGGTTCCTGCTGACGATCGGCCTGACCCTGGCCGGCGTCGGACTGGCCGTGCTCTGTGGGGTTTCTGGTGGTGCTGGGTCCTCGGCGCTGTCGGTTTCCCGGCTCAGCAGGCTGCTTCCTGGCGGAAGGGATGCCGTTGACGATCAGTCGGAGACCGTCTCGGTGCAGTCACCGGAGCAGGCCCCGGGCGCGCGACCCCAAGCATCCCGATTCGTCGAGCCACGCCCACCACCCGTATGGCCCGTGTTCCCGGGCCGCGCAGTGCCGTCCTGGCGATGGCCGGCGTTCTGCCCTGGATCGTGTGGGTGGTCCTGGCGGTCCTGCTGCTCGCCTTCCTGGGGGTCCTCCACGCCCTGTACCCACCCGAGTACGGGCAGAGCTTCCTTGAGCTCATGGGAGTGCCGGTTGCCGCAGCCCTCGTCGGCATCACGGTGTGGGGACGTCTCCAACCTGCCTGGCGTGCGCTCATTACCCGTCGAGGTGCTGGGGCCATCCTGACCTCAGTTGCGTTCCTGAGTGGGTTCTTCCTCATCCCAGTCCTGGGCGCCTCCTGGGTTATGACAGTCCTGGGTGACACGTTGACCCGCACCGACCCGACCCTGCCGGCGGTGACCGGCCCGGTCTACGGGTTCATGGTGATGCCGGCCGTTGCCTTCATGATCGCGGCCGTCAGCCTGGCGGTGGCTCTGAGCACCCGGATCGTCGTGGCGATCGTTCTCAACATCATCCTGATCATCATGGGGCTGCTCATCGGCGGTAACGAGGTCCTGGCGGCCACCTGGCTGTGGAGGCTGGCCCCCTGGGGGTGGATGAGTATCGCTCACCAGTTCCCCGAGCGTTGGCTCACGATCCTCGTTCTCAGCCTGCTCATCGGATCGGCGGCGATGGGGACAGCGGCCCTAGGAGCCCGGCGTGCCGCCATCCGGGACTGAGTGGGGGTGTTGTCGGTGTGCCGTGCGCCCTCGGTGTCACATTTGGCGACTTTTAGGGTGTCCGTCGGCTGGCGTGTCCGGGCCTGTGGGGCTCTGACCAGCGCATATGTGCCGGAGTGCGGTGGTTGTCGGGCCAGGTGTGCTCCTAAAAGTCGCCGATTGTGACACCGGTTGTGGAGTGAGCCTGGTGGTGTGGGGTGCGGGCGTGTGCTGGGGTTTAGTGGCCTTGGGCTTCTTCGGCGTCGTCGGTGAGGTAGGTGACGATGCGGACCAGGTCGTAGGGGGTGGAGGTCTCGGTGGTGGTGATGGTGCCCTCGATGGGCCGCCACTGGCTCTCGCCGGCGGGGCGGAACCTTGTGGTCCAGCTCGTGGTCAGGGGTCGTGGTGACGCCGGTGGCGGTGTGCTGGTAGTGGTGGGTGACGGTCTGGTGGGGGTAGGGGCGCCGGGGTCGGTGGTGGTTGTGGTGGTGCCGTCTCCCCAGCCCCAGGTGTAGGAGATGGGGTGAACTCCACCTCGATGGAGGTGCCCAGGATGGTGGTGGTCTGGTGCTGAGGGGCTGGGGCTGGTGTAGACGATGAAGGCCTTGGAGATGATGACCTTTGGGGCCTGGGGGCTGGCGGGTGATGCCTGAGCCCGAGGCGATCAGGGTGGCGGCCTGGCGGGTGGTGACCGTGACCGTGCGCGACCACCGGCGGTGGTGGGTTGGTCGGGCTGGGAGGGGCGGTGGAGGGTGGCCAGGTTGCACTTGTACTTGTCCAGCCCGTAGGCGTCCTTCTCGGGCGAGCACTCCCGATGCGACTGCTCCTCCCACATCGACGGATCCGAAGCCTGAACGGTTGGAGAACTGGATGAAGGGTCTCCTTCTCCTGACGATGGGGATTCGATGGTTACCTGCTTATCTCCGGTAAACTGAGTCGAGTCACCCGAGTTGTTTGCACCTAACTGAACATTAGTTCCCGAAGAGTCTTTACTATTTCCCTCATTGTCGCAACCAATGCCGAGAGCGGCAGCCTCGACCGAAACAAATAATGTCAACGATAAGATCAGATAGGCAGCAATAGAGGAAGGTGTATGGTTCATTGCAGTACTTCACCTTCCCGGATCGCCCAGCTCCCGTTGACGTACCTAATGGCGAAACGCACTTTCTGTCCTTCGGTGGGAGGTGCAACACTCTTTTCCCAACTTCCCCCAGAATAAGAGGTCATTTCTCCGTAGTTTATGGTTGCCTCGATTCGACTGTAATCATATCCTTCGAGTTTGTCGTAGTACCTGACGTTCGTGATGTCTTGGTCCCACTTATCAGCCCATCCTCCATCTTTGTGTAGTTGATTTGCTCGGTCGATCACTGATTTACAGAAGACGCATCCGTTCTCGCTCATGGAGTCAACCTCTTTGGTTTTCCCGGTCATGAAGGCGTAGCGGTAGAGGTTGAGGAAGTAGCCGACGCTGGCTGCTGCGCCCTCAGCGCTCTCCTCGTTCAGCTGCGGGGGCTTGGCCGGTGCGGGCTCGGACAGGGCCGCGTCGCGCTTGGCGCGCAGCTCAGGAGTCAGGGCGGCTTCGCGCGAAGCGGTCGCACTGGCGTTGGCGTCCGCAATACCCTTCTCCGCCCGGGCAATTGCCGCCGACGCGCTGGCACTGGCGCTCGCACTGGCCTCAGCCTTGGCGTCCCTCACCGAGCAGGCCGCCACCCCCAGCGCCAGCACACACACCACCGCCAGTCCGGCCACACCCCTCCAACGCCCAAGACGAGCCCCTGGCCGCCGACCGCGCCCTAACAGCACCGGCCTGCTCAACCACTCCGGCCCGACCGCCATCCGGGCCCGCTCCGCAGACTCACTGATGCCATGACAGTTCAGGTGGCCGCCACTGCCATGCGTACCAGTGCTCCGCTGCGACACTCTCCACCGGCCCGGACCGGGAACTGGCTGCCGCGCACCCACGGGCGCAGCAGACCGTAGGGACGCATTCATCACGGAAGCCTCCTCGCCACCGAAACAACTCGTACCCCGCCAGGTCGGGCGACACTGCCCGTCCAGACGGTGTATTGACACTACCCGCCCCAACACCCCCACACCAGCCCCCAAGGACACCCTGTGGAAAACCTTAGGGGCAGGACATCACTCGACGATGGCTGACCTCCGTCGCAGGCACCGGTGGCGAGCGCTGCGGGCCGGCCCGGTCTTGCAGAGGTCATGGGACAACGGTCGGTCAGTGTCTCACCGGCTTTCCGATAGCCTAGGCCCATGAAGACCTTTGAGGACCTTTTCGACGAGCTGCAGCACAAGGCGGACACCCGCCCCGAGGGCTCCGGGACCGTGGAGGAGCTGGACCGTGGGGTCCACTTCATCGGCAAGAAGCTCGTGGAGGAGGCCGCCGAGGCCTGGATGGCCTGCGAGCACGAGTCCGATGAGGCCGCCTGCGAGGAAATCAGCCAGCTGCTCTACCACGCCCAGGTCATGATGGTCGCCAAGGGCTACAGCCTTCAGGACGTCTACCGCTACCTGTAGGCCCCCAGGCCCCTCGCGCCTCCTACTCGACTCCCCCACCACAGATCAGGAACCGCTGTGCTGCGTATTGCTGTCCCGAACAAGGGCTCCCTGTCCGACCCCGCCATCACCATGCTCTCCGAGGCGGGCTACCGCACCCGCCGCACGGGCCGTGAGCTCGTGCTCGTCGACGAGGCCAACGACGTCGAGCTGTTCTTCCTGAGGCCGCGCGACATCGCCGTCTACGTCGGTCAAGGCACCGTCCACGCCGGCATCACCGGCCGCGACCTGCTCCTGGACTCCGGGGTCGACGCCGTCGAGCACCTGCCCTTGGGTTTCGCCCGCTCCACCTTCCGCTTCGCCGCCCCCAAGGGCACGATGAGCTCCTTGGCCGATGTCGCCGGGCGCCGGGTGGCCACCTCCTACGACGTCCTGGTGCGCAGCTACCTGGCTGCTCGAGGTGTGGATGCCCAGACCGTTCACCTCGACGGCGCCGTGGAGTCCTCCGTCCAGCTGGGCGTTGCCGACCTCATCGCCGACGTCGTCGAGACCGGAACAACGCTGCGGGCCGCCGGCCTGGAGACCTTCGGGGATCCGATCCTTGTCAGCGAGGCCGTGCTCATCACCACCGAGCAGTTCCGCGCAGAGCCCGGGCTGGCCACGCTCGTACGGCGGCTGGAGGGGGTGCTGCGCGCCCGCGCCTATGTGCTCGTCGACTACGACATCCCCATGAACAAGCTGCACTTGGCAACGTCCCTCACCCCGGGCATCGAGTCCCCCACTGTCTCCCCGCTGCAGAACCCCGACTGGGTGGCGGTACGCGCCATGGTCCCGCGGGCGGACATGAACCGGGTCATGGACGAGCTCTACGAGGTCGGGGCGCGCGCCATCCTCGTCTCCTCACTGCTGGCCTGCCGGCTGTAGACGCCTTACCCCGGTGACGTTTCCGGGGCGGACGCCCTGGCCCACTCCCCTGCGCTCTACTGCCCCAGGGGCACGCAGACATCGGCGGCCTTGGGCGTCTTCTTGTCGCCCAGGATCTTGTGGGAGGCGAGGAACTCGATCATCGGTGTGAAGTCGTCGACCCGCACTGAGCCGACGGCCGCCTTGCCCTCCCCGCTGACCAGCTTGCCCGTGGCCACGGCGACCTCGCGGGCGTTGGCGGCCTGAGTGGAGTCAACCAGGTCCTGCACGTACTCCTTGGTCGCCTCGACCGCGGCGTCAGGATCCTTGACAAACGCGGTCATGCCCTCCACTGAGGCCTTGACCGCCGCCTGAAGGTCCTCACGCCTGGAGTCCAACAGCTTGCGGGTCGTCACCAGGGAGACGCCGATGAGGGGGATCGACTCGGCCGGCTGGATCGTGCGCACCGCGGTGCCGGCCTGCTTGATCTGCACGGCGTCGTTGTTGGAGAAGCCGACGACGGCGTCAACCTTGCCACCCACGAGCGCAGCCTGCTGGGTGTAGCCGATGTCCTGGATCGTCAGGTCGGACTCGCTCAGCGAGGCGGTGTCCATGGCCAGCTGGAGGGCGTACCAGGTCTCCCCCCTTGCGTCCCGGCGTACCAACGGTCTTGCCCTTGAGGTCCGCGGGTGTCTTGATTGGCGAGCTCTCCGGCACGATGAGGCAGGCCGGATAGGACTGGTAGTAGCCGCCGACGACGACAAGGTCAGACCCGTTGGAGGCGGCGACGACGGCCTCATCGGCTCCCGCCACGACAAGCTGCTCCTTCCCGCTCAGAAGAGCGTCGAAGAGCCCCTCCTGGGCCCCGTGATGACGCAGGCTCACCCCGGAGGCGTACTTGCTGTCCTTCTTGGCCATGTAGAAGGGCGCGAACTGGATGTTGGGCGTGTAGGTCAGGCCGATCGTCAGTGGGCTGCTTGACTCTGAGGAGCAGGCGGCGAGCACGCCGGTTCCGCTCAGGACGAGACCACTGGCGAGCAGGTGGCGGCGCGAGAGGGGCATGAGTGTTTCCTTTCCAGGGGGATCAGGGCAGGGCGATGGGAGCGAGGGCGCGATGGTCGGGCAGCTCAGCCGGCACGTCGGCCACGCAGGGCGTCCACGGTGCGGCTGCGTTGCTCGAGCTCGTGGAGCGCCCAGTGGATGGTGGTGGCCAGGATGCACAAGAGGGTGATGGTGGAGAACATGCCCGTGGTGTCCACCTTGTCGCGCTGCGTGGACAACAGCATTCCCAGGCCGTCGCCGCCCATGATCATCTCTCCGACGACCGCGCCAGTGATCGACAGGGTGAACCCTGTGCGCAGCCCGGTGTAGATCGCCGGAAGCGTCATCGGCAGCTCCATGTGCACGAGCATGCTCAGCCCGTGCGCCCCGTCGAGCCGGGCGGCGTCGATGATGTCCGTGTCCAGGCCCCGCAGCCCCAGCAGCACGGTGATCGTGATGGGGAAGAACACCATGAAGGCGCACAGGACCACCACCGGCAGAGTGCCATAGCCGATCCACAGGACAAGGAGCGGGGCCAGGGCGATACCGGGAACCGCCTGGCTTGCGGCGACATAGGGCAGCACCGCCCGGGAGAAGAACCGCCAGTGGTGCAGTGCCCAGGCCAGTGGCAGCGCAAAGGCCGCAGCCAGCAGACAACCCAGCAGCGCCTCCCTGAGCGTCACCCCGGCATAGGTGGCCAGCCCCGCCTGGGTCAGACCCAGCCACATCCGTGTGATGACGGCCAGCGGACTGGGCAGGAAGATGGCCGGAACGGCGCCCGAGGCCGCGGCGGCCTGCCACGCGACGAGCAGAGTAGCGCCGAGAAGGAACGCCGGCCACGGGCCGCGGCGGCCTGCTGCGCGGATAAGAGGCTCATGGTGAGCCGGAGCTGTGCGCGGCGACTCTGAGACGGACCCCGACGGCGAGGTCATCGGTGAGGTCGAGGACGTCAACGGCTCCTGGACATCTCGGGATGCCGCGGCAGAGGAAGCGTGAGAGCGTGCGGCCTTGCCAATGGGGCTGGGGCTGTACACGACGGTGTCCTCCCGGGTCTTTCCGGGAACGGGCGCTCCCGGCTGCACCGGGGTCCGCCTGCACGCCGTCGGTCAGCGCACACACGTGCTGGGTGCTCGCTCGGTTCACCACCCGATGAGCTCACGGCTGTCCGTGAGCTCAGGACGTTGTCTCGAGCCGCGGGTCACCCCGCCGAGCACCACGCGCATCCTCCCCTCCGTACTTTCACCGTCGGTGCCGGGATTCCACCGGCTCAGCCGCCGCACCCTTGGCCGCCTCAGGCTGCTGTGGTGCGAGCGGGTCGCGGACTGTGACCGCCGGTTCGGACTTTCACCGACCCCGGAGCACGTTGCTGCCGGTAAGGATACAACGTTGATCGCTACACAGCCACTGCCGCTGTGGTGACCGTCGTTGTGGGCCCCCACAGCCGCAGTCGTGGACCGCTCAAGGCGCCATGATGATCCACAGCGCCGCGAGCAATGGTGTGGGCCGGCTACGCCCGTGAGGCCGCGACAGCAGCGTCGAACTCCGCGGAGATCTCCTTCGAGGGCTGACTCATCCGAGATACGGCCAAGGCCACAGCCAGGTTGCCAAGGAATCCGGGCACGATCTCATAGAGGTCGAAGATGCCGCCCGGGCCGCCGGAGACGTTCCCCCAGATCATGACGACGACGGCCCCGGTGATCATTCCGGCGAAGGCACCCATGGCGCTCAAGCGCTTCCAGTACAGGGACAGCAGGATGGTCGGTCCGAAGGAGGCGCCGAAGCCGGCCCAGGCGAAGGCCACGAGGTCGAGGATCGTCTTACTGGGGTTCCAGGCCATGACCGCCGCGACCAGGGCGATGGCGAAGACTGCCATGCGCGAGTAGAGCACCATGCGGTTGCCGCTGATCTTCTCCTCTCGGGTACGGGCGAAGGAGCCGTACAGGTCCTCGATGAGCGCCGAGGAGGTGACGAGCAGCTGAGAAGAGATCGTCGACATGATGGCGGCGAGGATGGCTGCCAGCATGAAACCAGCGACCAACGGGTGGAAGAGCAACTTGCCCAGTGTGATGAAGACGGTTTCCGGGTCGGCCAGCTGCTTCTTGTCGTGCTGGTAGGTGGCCACTCCCACGATCGCGGTGCCGGCAGCGCCGAGTACGGCGAAGAGCATCCAGCCGATTCCGATGGTGCCTCCGGCCACGGCCTCCCTGGGGCTGCGGATGGCCATGAACCGGACGATGATGTGTGGCTGACCGAAGTAGCCCAGGCCCCAGGCCAGTGCCGAGATGACGCCGAGCAGCGTCGTCGTCGGCCCCCAGATGACCCAGTAGTGAGGGTCGACCTCGGCGATGGCCTGCCTCAGGTTGGACAGTCCCCCCGAGCCGAATGACACCCGCGACGGGCACCATGACCAGGGCGGTCACCATCATGACTCCCTGCACGAAGTCGGTGTAGGACACGGCCAGGAACCCGCCGATCAGCGTGTAGACCACGGTGATGGCGGCGACGATGACCATGCCGAGGCGATAGTCCATGCCGAAGGAGGACTCGAAGAAACGGCCGCCGGCGACCATGCCGGAGGAGACGTAGAAGGTGAAGTAGACCAGAATAATGAGGCCACTGGACCAGCGCAGCAACCGATGCGTGTCGTGGAGTCGGTTGTCCAGGAAGCTGGGGACGGTGATCGAGTTGTTGGCGACCTCGGTGTAGGCGCGCAGACGAGGAGCCACCAGCAGCCAGTTGGCCAGGGCCCCGACCGTCAGTCCGACGGCGATCCATCCCTCGACCAGTCCACTGACGTACAGGGTTCCCGGCAGTCCCATCAGCAGCCACCCCGACATGTCCGAGGCTCCCGCCGACAGTGCCGCCACCCAGGGATTGAGGTCGCGGTCGGCGAGCATGTAGTCGTCGAAGTTGTCCGTTCGTAGGTAGGCCCAGCCCCCGATGGCGAGCATCGCCACGAAATAGACGATCATCGCGATGGCTTGATAGGTAGTGGCAGTCATCTATATGTCCTCACGTCGGTCAGAGAAGAGATACACCGCTACCGCCGTTGGAGAGAGGACTTCTGGAGCCTCTTGAACGATTCAGGTCGGCGTGCGCGGTATATCGCGGCTCGTCGTTGATGTTCCTGATGGCGCGACCATGAGTGACAGATCAAGCACTACGGATGATGTGCAAATCCGTACGTGACATGACGGGCAGCAGTGACCGCTCACTGGATCATGGTCAAGGTTTCCTCACCGGTCCTTCTGCGTGGGCACGACTTAACGCACGTGAAGGACGATGGCCGCGGCGTAGTCACCGTCATGGCTCAAGGAAACCGGCCAACACCCTGGGGTTGATACCTCCTCTCCGAGGCTGCGCTCAACAGCGTGGGCAACGGTGCCGCTCAGGCGTAAAGAAGGCCGGCCCCACCGATCGGTGACAACCTCGATCTCACGCCAGTCGACGGCCTCGGCCAGGATAACCGGAGATGTACTCGTTCCGCGACTTTTTGCACACAGAACGTGTGCCTGGCTCCAGGCCTTGATGAAGGACTCCTTGGCCGCCCACCGCGCTGCCAGGTGCTGGGCCGGGTTGGTTCCCCTCTCCTGCGAACGACTTCGGGCCTCTCGGCGCTCGCGCGCCGTGAAGGCGTGTTGTGCGAAGACGCTGCCGGGCTGATCGAGCTGGGCGGAGAAACCCGGAACGTGCACCAGGTCCGTACCCACTGACACAACAGCAGAACCGGGGGAAGGCTGTGGAGCATCTGGAAGCCGTGGTTCCCGCCATCACCGAACTCCGGAAAAGAAAGACTTACAAATCATTGAGGAATTTCCTTTTGAAAAAGACTGTGCGAGCACAGACAGGACCGGTTCCACGGAAATGGTAACCATTGCCCGTGAAACCGGTCCTGTGAGCGCTCAGGTGAGGTGGTTACTCCCCCGCGTGGTAGACGCCGTCGGAGCCCAGGCGAGCATCGGGGTCGAGCAGCATGGCGGCCTCGACCTCGTGCGGGTCGCGCTGCTTGGACTCCTCCCCCAGACGACGGCCCTGGACCTGCTCGAACAGCGGGGCCCGACCGATCATTCCGGCGCGGCGGCGCCTGGTCCCGGCGGCCAGGCGGGCGTTGGCGGAGGCCAGCCAGGCGTCAACCGCCTCCTGGCCCTCGGCCTGCCGCAGGGCGGCCTCGAAGGCACCGGGATGGACGATCGCGATGAGACCGGAGACGTGTCCGAAGCCCAGCGAGGTCAGCAGACCGGCTCGCACCGGGCCGGCGCCCGGGACACGCCCGTCCTGGCCACCACGACCGGCCAGACGGATGGGCCTGCGCGGCCACACCCAGAAGGCGTCCTTGGCCAGCGGGGCGTCCACAACGTCCAGGGAGGCGTTACCGGGAGCCACACCGGAGGCGAGGATTTCGGTCAGGCCCGCAACCTGGAAGACGGCGGCACCGCCCTTAGCGTGACCGGTGATGGTCTTCTGCGAGACCGCCACCAGCGAGTTGCCCTCGGAGCGTCCCAGTGCGCGCGCCAGACGCGTGTGCAGCTCGGACTCGTTGGGGTCGTTGGCACCGGTGGAGGTGTCGTGCTTGGAGACCAGTGCGATGTCGTCGGCCTCCACGCCCAGGGGCCGCCAGGGCCTTGGCCAGGCGCGAGCTGCGCCCGCCGCGGCCGGCACCCAGGGCGCCCAGGCCGGGCGCCGGAATCGAGGTGTGGGCGCCGTCGGCGTAGGAGGAGACGAAACCGACCACACCGGCCACCGGCAGCCCCATGCGTGCCGCCACCGAGCCACGGGCCAGGATCACCGTGCCGCCGCCCTCGGCCTCCACGAATCCGCCGCGACGGCGGTCGTTGGCACGCGAGAAGTGGCGGTCGGAGATGCCCTTGGCGCGCATGGCCGCGGCCTCCGCGGTGGCGTTCATGTTGCCGAAGCCGACGACTGACTCGATCGAGATGTCGTCGATGGCGCCGGCCACGACGACGTCGGCCTTGCCCAGGGCGATCTTGTCCCAGCCCTCCTCGATGGAGACGGCCGCGGTGGCGCAGGCGCTCACCGGCTGGACCATGGCGCCGTAGCCGCCGATGTAGGACTGCATGACGTGGGCAGCCACGACGTTGGGCAGGGCCTCCTGGAGGATGTCGCTGGGACGCTCCTCCCCCAGGAACCGGCCGACGAACATCTTGCGCATCGACTCCATGCCACCGAACCCGGTGCCCTGCGTGGAGGCCACGTCGGAGGGGTGGACGGCCTTGAGGAGCTCGGCCGGGGTGAAGCCGGCCGACAGGAAGGCGTCGACGGCGGTGACCAGGTTCCAGGAGGCGATCGGGGTCCATGCCCTGGGTCATCGAGGCGGGGATGCCCCAGCGCTCCGGGTCGAAGTCGCGCGGGAACTGGCCGCCGACCGTGCGCGACAGCGCGGCGCGTCGCGGCACCCGGGCCAGTGAGCCGGCCAGTCGGGTGACGGTCCACTCGCCGGTCTCGGCGTCGGGAACCACGAGCGTGTGCTCGGGGTCGGAGGCCTCGATGGTGCGGGCCGTGGCCTCGTCAGGAACCGACAGGGTGATGTCGCGGTCGAGGTAGACGGTGACCTCCTCGTCGGCGATTGGCGCGATGACGCCGTCGTCGACGAACTCGCGGATACCGCAGCGGGCCACGACCTCGTCGCGGTAGCGCTCCAGGATGTCGGACTCCTCGACCATCTCCCCGTCGGTGTCGTACCAGCCGGCCTTGGGGCTGTCCTGCCAGGTGAGCAGACCCATGCCCCAGGCGAGCTCGAGGACACCGGCGGCGGTCAGGTCGACGTCCTCGCCGCCGCTCATTCCCAGCTCGGCCTCGCGGCGCGTGCGGCCCGATCCCCAGGTGGAGACCTCTCCGGTGGAGATGATGACGACCAGGTCATCGAGGTCGGCGCTCACCTCGCCCCACTGGGGGGCGGTGGGCTGAGTCGGGACAACCGGGGGTGGGCAGGGCCTTGATGACGGCCGGGGCCTCGGTCTCCTCGGCGGGCGCAGCGGCTTGCGCGGCGGCATTCTCACGCAGGGCCACCAGGTCGATGTCGTCACCCAGTCCTCCCGTGAGGTCGGCGTTCACCGGGGCCTGAGCCGCCTGGGTGCGCACCTCGGTGGTGCACAGGCCGGTGAGTTCGGAGGCGATCTCCTCTGTGGTCCAGGTGCGCACCCCGGCTGCCTCGACGGCGGCGACGAGCGGGTCGTTACCGCCCATGAGGCCGGTGCCCTTGACCCAGCCGATGCGCGGGTGGGCCAGGGTGACGCGCTGGGCCCAGGCCCGCTCCGAGGACCAGCGGTTGACGATCGCGTCCAGGGCGGACTTGACCTCGCCGTAGGCGCCGTCACCGCCGAAGGTGCCCCGGTTCGGGGAGCCGGGCAGGACCACGTGCAGACGGTGGTCGACGTGGGTGTCGGTGCCGATGGCGCTCAGGGCGGCGATGGTGCGCTCCACCGACCACAGCAGCAGGCGGGTCTGGGACTCGGCCGTGGGGCCGGCGTCGGCCAGCGTGCCCGAGACTCGCGGCGCGGCGAAGGGGAACAGGAGGGTGGGAACCAGGGCCTCCTTGACGACCTTGGTGGAGCCGCCGGAGGTGACCACCTGGTCGTTGCCGATCCACTCCGCCAGGGCGTCGACGTCCCGGTAGGAGGACAGGTTCGCGGGAACCATCCACAGCTTGGCGCCGGCCGCGGCGTGCTCGCGGTACAGGGTGGTGGCGAACTCGAGGCGCTCGTGGGTCAGGCGCGAGCTGGTGGCCACCACGGTGGCGCCACCGGCCAGCAGCTCCCCGACGACGGCCGCGGCGATGGACCCGGGGGCCACACCGGTGACGACGGCGACGTCCTCGGACCAGCGCACCGTGGCGTCACCGGCCTGCGGGGTCTTCGGCGCGGCCTGGGCGATCTCGGTCAGGACGGCGGTGCGCTCGGCGCCGTCGGCCAGGTCGGAGGCCTCGGCCTGCTTGGCCCACCAGGTGGCGTGATCGGCCACTGCCTGTCCCAGACCCACGAAGCGCTCGGGGGCCAGGAGCCGGCGGGAGGCGTCCAGGTCGGTCTCGCCGGAGCCGAGTCGGGCGACGTCCTCACGGGCCGTGGCCCAGCGGTCATCGATGAGGACGGCGCGCTCAGGGGCGAAGGCCGGGGTGACGGACTTGACCCATCCGGCGCCGAGCTCGGCGTCCAGGGCGGCCATGGCGGCCCGGGTACGGGAGGCCTCGTCATCGGCATCAGCCGGGACAGTGGCCTTCTCGGCCAGCCCCAGGGCGTCCAGGAGGGTGCGGGCCGTGGTGGCCAGGACGCCCTCGGAGCCGGTGACGCTCTGGGCGAAGGCGTCCAGGGCAGCGGAGTCGACCACTGCGCCCCCGGCACCGCCGGCACTCGGCTTGGCAACGCTCACACCGTGGTCGGCGGCGACGGCCTGGACGGCGGAGTCGATGAGGGTGTCCACGGCACCCGCGCTGGTCAGCGGGGCCGAGGAGCCCAGAGAGGCCAGGTCCTCGCCGCGCATCGAGGCGCCCTCCCGGGTGCCCAGGAACAGTGCGGCGGTCACGTGGGAGACCCACCCCTGCCCCAGGCCCCCAGGTGCCGGTGACGCGGTCAGCGATGCGGGAGGCGCGCACGCCGGAGGGGCCCAGGAGGCGGCCCAGGCCCACGCGGATGGCCTCGGTGAGGACCGGTCCGAAGGCCTTGTAGCCGGGGGCGCCCTTGGCGACCGTGGCGGCCAGGGCCGTCATGTCGGCGTCAGCGGCACCGTCGATGGAGGCGAGCTCGAGCTCGGTGCCCAGGTCCATGAGGAGCTGGTTACGGCGCGAGGAGACTCCGTTAGTGAGCGTCTCGGTGGTGTCCGTGGCACCGATCTGTTCGGGACGGATGCGCGAGGCGTGGGCCAGGAGCACCGTCAGGGCATCGGTCGCACCGAAGTGGAGGTCGTCCACCGGTCCGCCGGCGGCCGGAGCCGCCGCAGCCGGTGCGGCCTCGCCCGCGGGGGCGGGAGCCTGCTCGGCTGCAGCGCTCTGCGCAGGAGCCTCGGCCTCAGCAGCCGGCTCCTCGGCAGCCGGAACATCGAAGTCCGGCTCGGTGAGCTCGACGGCCGGGTCGGTGTCGGTGGCCAGCACCCGGGCCTCGTCGCGGCGAGCGTTGTGCACGGTGACGTGGCGACCGGCGTGCTGGGGCAGACGCAGGGTGTTGGTGGCCAGGTTCGCCAGGGGTGGGGGAATTGGCCAGGCCCACCTCGACGATGTGCTCGATCCCCAGGCCGCCCTCGCTCGGGGAGGCCAGCAGGACCTCCTGGGTCTCGATCCAGCGCACCGGGGAGGCGAACTGCCAGGCCAGGAGCTCTACGAGCAGGACTCGGGCCAGCTCCGTGGGGCGCTTCGCCCAGGAGTCCCAGTCGGCCAGGATCTCCTCGACGGGCTCGGAGGGCACGACCTCGAGGATCGAGCGGGCGAAGTCCTGGGTCAGGGCGAAGGGCCGGGCCACCAGGTTGGGCACGTAGTGGCCCACCAGGCGCGCGACGTCCAGGTCCTCAGGGACGAGCTCAAGCAGGCGGCCACGGAACTCCGGCACGCCGGGGCGCAGCACCTCGGAGTGGAAGGGCACGTCGATGCCGGGGACGAACATGAAGGGGTTCTTGCCCCCGCGGGCCTTGGCCTTGGCGCGGGCGTCGGTGGCCAGGGCGTCCAGGCCCTTGATCGTGCCGGCCACGGCGTACTGCACGCCGGCCAGGTTGTGGTTGACGATCTGGAGGAACTCGCCGGTGGCCTCGGAGATCGAGCGCACGTATGCCTCGACCTCGTCGGCCTTGATGCCCGCCTGGTTGGGGCGCAGCGCGCCCATGCGGTAGTTCGAGGCGCCATCGGCGTCACGGGGCACCAGCGAGTGCATGGTGGAGCCACGCTGGAAGACGATCGAGATGGTCGTCTCCACGGGCATGACACGCCCGTAGGCGCTCAGCGCCGTGTACTCGCCCAGGGAGTGGCCGGCGAAGGCGGCGCTGTCCACGAGGGCACCGGCCTCGGCCAGGCGCGCAGTGGTCGCCATGGCGACGGTGGCCAGAGCCACCTGGGTGAACTGGGTGAGGTTGAGCAGGCCCTCGGGGTGGCGGTAGGTGACGCCGCGGGCGGTCATCTCGGTGGGGTTGTCGCGCACCAGGTTGATGACGGAGAAGCCCAGCTCGGCACGGGTGTGGGCATCGGCCCGCTCCCAGATCTCCCGGGCGGCCTTGGAGGAGTTCATCTCGTCCAGGCCCATGCCGGGGGCCTGGATGCCCCTGGCCGGGGTAGACGTAGGGCGGTGGGCTCGGGCGTCGTCACGGCGGTGCCGCGGGAGACGACCTCGCCGTTGATGCGGCAGACGACCTCCAGGACGTAGCCGCCGCCGACCACCAGGCCGGTGCGCTCGACGGTGATCTCGACGTCGTCGCTCAGTTCGACCGGACCGGTCATGACGTAGGTCCAGCCGGCCAGGACGTGGCGCGAGCCGTCGGCAGCGGTGGAGGCCGCCACCTGCTGGGCGGTGGCCGACAGCCACATGCCGTGGACGAGCGGGGCCTCCATGCCGGCCACGTGGGCGGCGTTGTAGGAGGTGTGGATCGGGTTGAAGTCACCGGTGACCCGGGCGAACGCAGTCATGTCAGCGGGCGCGGTGACGGTGGTGCGGCGCAGGATGCGGCGTGCGGCCGGGGCCGTCTCGCGTCCGGTGCCGCCGGCGAGCTCAGGGGCGCTGGGCACGGCGTTGCCGGAGGCGCGGCCGCGGATGGCGAAGCGCTCACGCATGAGTGCCACCACGGTGCCGTCGGTGGCGTCGGTCAGCTCCAGGCGCACGTCGACGACGCGGCCTGCGCTGGACTCCTCCAGTGCGGCGACCCAGCCGGTGACGTTGATCGTGGGGCTGGTCGTGGCTGCGGCCTCCTGGAGCTGGTGGAGGGTGAGGTGCAGGTCGATGGTGTGGTCCAGGTGGACGGCACCGAGCAGGCCCTCGATGAGCGGCATGCCGTCCTCGACGACGCTGCCCAGGGCGGCGTAGACCACCGGCCAGCAGGGGCCGAGCAGGGCGTCGGGCACGAAGGGCGCGGCGGACAGGTCCGACGGCAGGGCGTCGGCGGTCACCGAGGCGTGGTCGTGGCCCAGGGTGCTCGCCAGGGTGAAGGAGCCGTGGATGGTGCCGAAGGGCTGGGTGGTGGGGCGTCCCAGGACGTCCGTGGCCCCGGGCCTGCGCGGGGCGGACCTCAGGGCAGGTGGTCGACATGGTCGCCCGTGATGGACACGGCCCCCACGCCGGCGGTGGCCCGCAGCAGGTCGTTCATCGTCTCGCTGATGCGCTCGGGGTCGACCAGTGGAGCGGCACCGTCCCAGGCGCGGGCCAGGCGCAGCGGCACGACGAGGCGGCGCACGGCGTGGATCTCATCTCCGCCGGGAGTGCCGTCCCAGTGGGTGTCGAGGCGGATGTCGAGGTCGTAGGGCGTCCTCGGCCACGTCCGGGCGGGCGACGACGTTGTAGGCGTCGTCGTCCAGGGACGGTGGCCGGGTTGACCGTCAGGTGGCCGTTCCACAGGACGTGGGGGGCCACCTGGACGAGTTCCTTGGCGTCGGCCACGGGAGCTGCCAGGACGCCGTCGGCCACGGCGGGGGCTGCGCCCAGGCGGCCGGCGGCCTCCTGCTCACCCGTGCCGGCCTCCTGGAGGGCCTCGACGGCGGCGGTCTCGAAGCGGCCCAGCAGCTCGCCGACCGGCTCATTGATGGTGGTGATGCCGGCAACGGCGACCGGGACCGGGGATGATGCGCACCTGGTCAGCGGTGTAGCGCGGGTCCTGGGACTGCCACAGGGAGTCGGTGCCCCACCAGCGCAGGATGTCGGCATCGACCACGGGCACGAAGGGCACGGGCTTGGGGTGCTTGCGGCACAGGTCGACGAACCAGGCGGCGTCGACGGGCTCCACGAGGGTGGAGGCGGCCGACGGGTAGTGCTCGGCCAGTGCGGCCAGGGCGGCGTCGGAGTCGATGACGGCGTCGTAGTCGGCGAAGAGCGTGGGGATCTCGCCGTGGTCGGCCCGGCTCAGGCGGGCCTCGATGCGGTGCAGCAGGTCGATGAAGCGGTCGTACCAGCCCTCGTCGGCCCAGTCGGCGCGGGTGGCGCTGCGCCCCTCGTGGGGGGCGACGCACAGCTCGGCGTAGCGGGTGGCCCACTGAAGGTAGGTCATCTCCTCGACGTCGCCGAAGTAGGGCTTGGCGGTCTTGGCCAGGGCGTCGATCATCTCCTGGCGGCGTGCGGCCATGGCGGCCTCGTCACCGGCTAGCTCCTGGATGAGGCGGGAGGCCCGGGCCGAGGAGTTGTCGATCTCGTAGAGGTCGGCGCGTAGGTGGGACAGTCCGGAGGTCATCCCACCGATGGACTCCCCGGAGGCGACCCAGCCGCCCTCGACCCCGGAGTCCTCGGGGATTCCAGGGGTGTCGACGAGGAGCTGCTTGACGTCGTCGTTGGTCTTGGCCTCCAGGCAGGTCATGGCGGCGGTGCCGATCATGACACCGTCGACGGGGGCGGCAGCCGTGCCGTAGGCCTCGGCCCAGCGGCCGGTGAGGTAGTCGGCGGCGCGGGCGGGTGTACCGATGCCGCCGCCGACGACGAGCACCACGTTGGTCACGGCGCGGATGGCGTCGTAGGTGGCCAGGAGCATGGTGTCCAGGTCCTCCCACGAGTGGTGGCCACCGGCGTGTCCGTCTTCGATCTGGATGATGACGGGGCTGTCGGGCACGGCGCGGGCGATGGCCAGGACCTGACGGATCTGGTCCACGGTGCCGGGCTTGAAGGCGATGTAGGGGAAGCCCTCGGCGTGGAGGCGCTCGAGCAGGGCGGTGGCCTCCTCGAGCTCGGGAATCCCGGCGGAGATGGTGATGCCGTCGATGGGGGCGCCCCCGGCGCGGGCCTTGGACAGCAGGCGCTGGGTCCCCAGGTGCAGGTTCCACAGGTAGCGGTCCATGAACATGGCGTTGAAGGCCGCGGTGCGCCCGGGCTCGAGGGCCTTCTCCAGGCCCTCGAGGTTCTCGGTCAGGACGGCGGGGGTGGTCTGGCCCCCGCCGGCGAGCTCGGCCCAGTAGCCGGCGTTGGCGGCGGCCGCCACGATGGCGGGATCCACGGTGGTGGGGGTCATTCCCGCCAGGAGTACCGCGCTGCGCCCGGTCAGGCGGGTGAAGGCGGTGTCCAGGGTGAGGCGGCCGTCGGGCAGGCGGGTGATGCGCGGGGCGAAGCGGGAGCGGTCGACGCCGGGACGGGGGGCCGCGCCGGCGCGGTCGAGGTCGTCGATGGCCTTGGCGGTCCCGGCGGGCACGACGGTGGTGCCGGTGCCGGCCACGACGCCCTCGGTGAGGCGGACCAGGACGTTGCCCGGTCCCAGGTCCAGGACGGTGCGCACCGGGGCGTCCGATCCGGCGGCGAGGGCCCCGGTGACCAGACCGGGCCAGTCGACCGGGTCGATGAGCACGGCGGTGGCCAGGTCGCGGGCGAGCTTCTCGTTCAGGCCGCAGGCGGCCGCCCAGGCGGCGACGTCGTCGACGGCACCGGCGAGCAGCGGGGTGTGGAAGGGGACCGAGGTGGTGAGGAACTCGGTGACCGGGGCCAGCACGGCACCCCGCGGCGGCGGTCCTTACGGGCCTTGGCGCTGCGGGCGGCGGCGGCCTCCAGCGCGGTGACGACGGCCTCGAGGTCGGCGGGGCGCCCGGAGAGGATGTGCGCCTGACGGCCGTTGGTCACGCCCACGGAGATCCGCTCCGAGCCGGGGACTCGGGCCAGGACAGCGTCGAGCACGCTGCGGGTGACGCCGCGCACCGAGAGCATCGGGGTGGACTCCCCACCGTGCCCAGGTCGAGGCGGCGGGTGGTGCGGGTGGCCGCCGCGCCGATGAGGGCGGGCGATGGCGTGAACCTCGATGACGCGCTCGCGCTCGCCGGGCCTGCACGGCCTGGAGCAGGCTGACGCCCAGGACACCCTGGGAGTGGCTGATGGCGCTCACCGGGGCGTGGGCGGTCGGGTCGATGCCGGCGCCGGGCAGGGAGGCCAGGGCGGCGTGCTGGGCCATGAGGATGCCGGGCACGGAGACGTCGGCGCCGTCGGCGGTGGTGCGGTGCTGAGGGGCGACCGGGGCCGCCTCGTCGTCCAGGAGCCTCGAGCCGCGCGGGGTCACGGTGAGCAGGTCGGTGGATACGGGGGCCAGGCGCTCGGCCACGGCCCGGTCGACCGCCACGACGTCAGCGGCCAGGGCGTGGTCCAGGGAGACCAGGTCGGCCAGCGTCTGACGCCAGGGGGTGGCCTGGCCGCCGAAGGTGATGATGTAGGGCTCGCCTCCGCTCAGGCGCTCAGCGATGGTGGTCGCGGGGCTGGGGGCTTGCGAGTTCGTGTGCACGGTAGTGGTGTCCTTCGGTGTTGCGACGGCGCGGTCGGTGGTCTCGGAACGGTTACCTGAACTGGGGTCGGGTGAAGTCGGGGAAGACGAGGGAGGCGGTGGCGAGTGGGTCTCGGAGCCGGAGTCAGAGGGGATGTTGTCATGCTTCTTGGGGACTCGGGGACGGGCGTCGTTCTTGGCACGCAGCGCGGCCAGGGAGTCGACGATGACGTTGCGGGTCTCCTCGGGGGCGATGACGGCGTCAATCTCACCAATGGCCACGGCCTTGTCGGGGTTGATGACGGCGTCGGTGTACTCGGCCACGAGCCGCTCGTGCTCGGCGGCCGCGGCCTCCTCCCCCTGCTCGTCACGAACCTTGGCCAGGTCGCGACGGTGAATGATGCCGACGGCTCCGGCAGCGCCCAGGACGGCGATCTCGGCTCCCGGCCAGCAGAAGTTGAGGTCGGCGCCGATGGCCTTGGAGCCCATGACGATGTAGGCACCGCCATAGGCCTTGCGCAGGACGATCGTCACCAGCGGTACGGTGGCGGTGGCGTAGGCGTTGATGACCTTGGCTCCGCGGCGAATGATGCCGGCGTGCTCCTGCTCGGCTCCGGGACGGTAACCGGGGACGTCGACGAAGGTGACCACCGGCAGCCCGAAGGCGTCGCAGAAACGCACGAAGCGAGCGAGCTTCTCGGAGGCGTCGACATCCAGGGTGCCGGCGTCCACCAGCGGCTGGTTGGCGACGATCCCCACCGGGTGGCCCTCGAAGCAGGCGAAGCCGACCACGACGTTGGGTGCGAACTCCTCCTGGGACCTGGACGAGCTCGCCGTGGTCGACGACGGCCGAGACCACCTCGACGACGTCGTAGGCCTGCCGGGTGGAGGCCGGGACGATCTCGCCGATGCTGCGGGCGGCCTCGGCGTCGGCCTGGGCGTCAGCGTCGTCGTAGGCGTACAGGGGAGCGCTGACCTCGGATGAGGAGGGCAGGTAGGCCAGGAAGGTGCGGACCTGCCCCAACGCGTCCTCCTCGTCGTCGGCCACGTAGTGGACGACGCCGGAGACGGAACCGTGGATCTGCGCACCGCCGAGGTCCTCGGCGCTGATCTGCTCACCGGTTGTGGCGCGTACGACGTCGGGGCCGGTGACGAACATGTGGGAGGCCTGGCGGGTGGCGATGACGAAGTCGGTCAGGCCGGGCTGTAGACGGCGCCGCCGGCACAGGGCCCCAGGATGACGCTGATCTGCGGGACCAGTCCGGAGGCGGCGCAGGTGCGGTTGAAGATGCGCCCGTACTGACGCAGGGCTCCCACGCCCTCCTGGATCTTGGCGCCACCGGAGTCGATGAGTCCGATGACGGGGATGCGCAGTCGCAGGGCGTCGTCCAGGAGGCGGACGATCTTGTCCCCCTCGATGGTGCCCAGGGCGCCGCCGGAGACAGAGAAGTCCTGGGAGTAGATGGCCACCTGGCGGCCGTCGATCTGGCCGAAGCCGGTGACGACGCCCGAGGGGCGGGCCTTGTCGCCGGCGCCCGAACCGGAGTAGCGGCCGATCTCCAGGAAGGTGGAGTCGTCGAGCAGGTCGTTGATGCGCTCGCGGGCGGTGCGCTTGCCCTTGGCGTGCTGGCGGGCGGCGGCTCGCTCCTCGGCCTCCCGATCGACGCGGGCGATGCGCTGGCGGAAGGCGGTGGTGGCCTCCGAGTCGGCCATAGTGGTTCCCTGGGCCGGTGTCTCGGCAGATGCGCCGGGGCCGGTGATGGGGGCGGTGGTCACGGTTCAGGCCTCCTCGGAGTCGTTCTCGGGCGTGCTCATGCGCACCAGGACATCGCCGGCCGAGACGGTGCGTCCGGCGCTGACGGGGATCTCCGAGATGGTGCCGTCGCTGGGCGCGTGGACGTAGTTCTCCATCTTCATGGACTCCAGGACCACGAGCAGATCGCCCTGGCAGACCGGCTGGCCCGGCTCCACGCAGATCCGAGTGACGATGGCCTGCATGGGCGCAGCGATGACACCGGGCTCACCGCCGGCGGTCCCGGTCTCACCAGGGGCTGCGCCTCGAGGTGAGCGGGTCGCGCTCGAACGGCCGCGCAGCGGCTGGGCCCGGTTGCTGCGGGCGCTGAAGCCTCGCGCCGGGGTTGGAGGGGCGAGGATCCCATCGGGCAGGGTCAGCTGCATGCGGCGGCCGTTGAGCTCGATGATGTAGCTGGAGCGGGTGCGCGGGTTGGCGACCGTCTCCGCCGAGCCGTCGGCCTGCGACGTCGCCGCGGCGTCGGCGAGATCGGGCAGCACCTCGTTCTCGATCCACCGCGTGGTCACAGCCAGCCGCCCGGCCTCATCAGGGGCGGTGAAGTCGGGGCGGGTCAGGACCTCGAGTGCAGGGGCGGTGCACACGGTGACGCCCTCGACCACCGTCTCCCGCAGGGCTCGCCGGGCTCGGGCGATGGCCTGCTCCCGGCTGGCGCCGGTGATGATGATCTTGGCGAGCATCGGGTCGAACAGGGGTGACGACGTCGCCCTCGGTGACTCGGACTCGATGCGGATACCGGGACCGGCCGGGCCAGCGCAGGCGGGTGATGGTGCCGGTGGAGGGGGCCAGTCCCCGGGCGGGGTCCTCACAGGTGATGCGCAGCTCGAGGCTGTGGCCGCGGGGCTCGTTGACCTGTCCGAGGTGACCGCCCTCGGCGATGCGCAGCTGGGTCTCGACCAGATCGGTGCCGGCGACCTCCTCGGTGACGCAGTGCTCCACCTGCAGACGGGGTTGACCTCCAGGAACCAGATATCGCCCTCGGGGGTCAGGAGGAACT